>Ga0172380_10004014_pt1 | contig 19433 bp, 16 predicted proteins | sample Leawe162metaG_FD_119747 | JGI IMG/M metagenome (GOLD analysis project Ga0172380, IMG submission 119747) | Leachate microbial communities from a municipal landfill in Southern Ontario, Canada - Leachate well 162 metaG | ecosystem: Engineered > Solid waste > Landfill > Unclassified | place... | reverse complement strand
GATCCACCAGCACCACAGGAGCGTGCGCCAAAGTAGCGCGATTTCGCATGGCATTCAACAATCATTCGTGAACTGCCTGGTCCTGAGGAATTCAGATCGAGCTCTCGCTATTTGGCAATCGTGAGTTGCTGAGCGCTCTAGGTGGAGTGATGTATTGGCTCCGAAATCAAAGGAGCCGACATGACCACCGCCCGCCTTCTGCCCACGGGATTCGACGATTCTGCCTCCGGCTGGGAGCGTGCCCTGTACGCCTTCCTCGCGGAGAAGCAGAGGCGCTCCGGCTCGATGCGCACGGTGCAGAGTTACTCGCGGATGTTGCAGGACTTCTTCGGCCGCGTCGGCAAGCCGCCCGACGCGGTCACCAGCCAAGACGTGTTTGCCTACGCCCACGGGGTGGGTCTGTCAGGCCGCGAGCCTTCGTCGGTCACCGTGGGCGCCCGCGCTGCCTGCGTTTCCAGCTTCTATCGCTTCCTGATCCGCATGGGTGCGACGGCCTCGAACCCCTGTGACGCCCTGGAGCGCCCGAAGGTGAATCCCGCGCAGCCCCGGGGACTAAGCGCGGAGCAGGTGCGGAAGCTGCTGTCCGTCATCCCCGACACGCCCGCAGGGCTGCGGGACCGGGCAATCATCCTGACTCTCGTCCTGACTGGCAGGCGGCGCTCGGAGGTGCTGAACCTGCGCGCACGCGACCTCTCTTCGGAGGAGGACCGCGTCTATTACGCCTACCGCGGCAAGGGCGGGAAGCGCGGTCGGCGGGAGCTCCCCCGACCGGCCTGGGAGGCCATCGTGCGTGCGCTGGCGGCGTTCGGAAAGGAGATGGTGAGTATGGCCCCGGACGAGTCGCTTTGGCGCGCTGTGGGGGCGGACGGCGGGATCACCGACGGCACGGCGTATCTCCGGTTCCGCCGCTACCTCAAGGACGCGGGGCTGCCACTCTCCGGGCTCCATATCCTGCGTCACTCGGCGGCGAAGCTTCGACGCGATGCCGGGGAGTCAGTCGAGGCGGTCAGCGCGTTCCTTGACCACAGCTCGCTCGCCGTGACCACGACCTACCTGCGGCGTCTCGAGGGCCAGGAGGACGCGGGCTGGGCTGCCGTCGCGGAGGCGATTGGGGCGTAGGATTCGCCGTAGCGGATCAACGGGTTCGCGCGACGCGGGACTGATCCCCGGCATGGTCTGCCTGACGTTGCGGGGCGCCGAGCAGGACCGGATCCTTGGCACGCGTTGCACCGACCGTCCGGGGCCGCGGCCCAGGCGGGGTGGCGAAGAGTCGCGCGGCAGCCCAGTCTCATCGGTGGATAGCGACGTGACCGGCCTCGGCGCAGATCGGGGGGGGCAGCTATGGCGAACGCAGGCGGAGGCCAGGGCCAGGGCCAGGGGTCAGGAGGCGCGGAGGCACATCGTCGAGACGTAGTGGTCGGCGGCAAGCGTGCGCGGGTCGTCGACATGCACGCGCACTGCTCCGTGCCCGAGGCGACGGCCCTGATGGGACTGAGAGGCGGAGCGCCGCCGCTCCCGCTCGCTGATTACCGGGCCCGACTCGCCGACATGGACCAGCAGGGCATCGACGTCGAGGCACTCAGCATCAACCCGTACTGGTACGGAGTCGACCGGGACGTGGCGCGCGAGGTGATCCGCGTGCAGAACGAGAGGCTGGCGGAATTCTGTGCGCTGGAGCCAGCGCGGTTCGTGGGCCTCGCGTCGGTCGCTCTCCAGCATCCCGACCTTGCCGCGGAGCAGTTAGAAGACGGCGTGAAGCAGTACCACCTGCGCGGGGCGCTGATCGGCGGCAGCGTGGAAGGCGCAGAACTGGCCGACCCCACGTTCCACCCGTTCTGGGCGAAGGCCGAGGAACTCGGAGTGGTGATCTTCATCCACCCGCAGGGAACCCCCGAGCTGGCCAGCCGACTCAAGGGCAACGGCGTGCTCGAGAACGTGATCGGTAACCCCCTCGAGACTACGATCGCCCTGTCTCACCTGATTTTCGAGGGAACGCTCGACCGGTTCCCGGGCCTGAAGATTCTCGCGGCGCACGGCGGAGGCTACCTGCCATCGTACGCAGCCCGCTCGGACGCGGGCGGAGTCACCTTCCCCACCCGCTTCACGCCGCTGGAGAAGAGGCCCACTGAATACCTGAAGCAACTCTACTTCGACTCGCTGGTCTTCACTCCGGAGGGACTGCGGCACTTGGTCGCGGAGGTTGGATCGAGCCAAATTGTTCTCGGCACCGACTACCCCTACCCATGGACGTCTACTGCCGTTGACCACGTCCTCGCCACGCCGGGCCTGACCGACGCCGAGCGAATTGCGATCCTCGGGGGCACGGCTTCGGGACTGCTGCGCATGAGTTCTTGACGCGCGTGGTGCTCGCCGCGAAGGCACTGAGTTGCCACCATATTGCCACCCATCTTCACGACACCCCTCGACACAGGACCACACCAGAGACGCCAATCACGCCGAAATCCCAAACGAAACGGCATCAGAGGTCACGCAACAGCCGCCGATGGACGGTGGTCATTGGACTTCAAAACCGTTGCGGGGCCACGTCGTGGTCCCGGGTGGGTTCGACACCCACGCACTCCCGCCAATACGATCCATAGCAAACACGCGGGATTCTGGACGAGACGAGGCCGCCCGTGGCTGCTGGCGGACCCTCCTCGGGGGCCCGGCGAGCGGCATTGGGGCCTAACGGGGGCCTAGCCGGCCAGGGAGGCCGCCGGGGCCGTCCGTATCCGCTAGGATGCCACCGTGCCAGATAGCGACCCCCCGTCCGACTACCTTGCGGCCGAAGCGCGAGCGCGCGTCGCTATCGACGAGCAGCTCCGCGCCGCCGGGTGGACTGTCCAGAATCGCCGGGATCTGAACCTGTTCGCGGGGCGCGGGGTCGCTGTGCGCGAGTTCGTGATGCGCGAGGGGCACGGGCGCGCGGACTACCTGCTGTTCATCGATCGCGAGCCCGTCGGGAGCATCGAGGCGAAGCCGGAGGGCACGACGCTGACCGGTGTCGAGGAACAGTCGGCGAAGTACGTGACGGGACTGCCGAACGAGATCCCGTCGAGGTTCGAGCGACTGCCGTTCGCCTACGAGTCGACCAGCGTCGAGACGCGCTTCACGAACATGCTGGACCCGGAGCCGCGCTCGCGTCGGGTGTTCACGTTCCACCGGCCGGAGACGCTCGCCGCGTGGCTCTCCGACGGCACGGAGCGGCCCGCCGCGCCGACGCTGCGCGCCCGCCTGCGCGAGATGCCGGAGGTCGACCGGCGCGCGCTCCGGCTGGCCCAGGGCGAGGCGATCGAGAATCTCGAGCGGTCGCTGGCCGAGGACCGGCCTCGCGCGTTGATCCAGATGGCGACCGGGTCGGGCAAGACGTTCGCGGCGGCGAACATCGCCTACCGGCTCATCAAGTACGCCGGGGCGAAGCGCATCCTGTTCCTGGTGGATCGCTCGACGCTCGGTATTCAGACCGAGAACGAGTTCGGTCAGTTCACGACGCCGGACGACGGGCGCAAGTTCACGGATCTGTACAACGTGCAGCGCCTGACCTCGCGCACCATCGATCCCGTGTCTAACGTGACGATCTCCACAATCCAGCGCCTGTACTCGATGCTGCGCAACGAGGAGCTGTCCGAGGAGGACGACGAGAAGTCGGCCTACGACGTGGAGCCCGCTCAGGCGGTCGAGGTGGTCTACAACCCGGCGATCCCGATCGAGGCCTTCGACTTCATCATCGTCGACGAGTGCCATCGCTCGATCTATGGGCTCTGGCGGCAGGTGCTGGAGTACTTCGACGCGCACCTGATCGGGCTGACGGCGACGCCCTCGAACCAGACCTTCGGCTTCTTCAACAAGAACCTCGTGATGGAGTACGACCACGCAGCGGCCGTCGCCGATGGCGTGAACGTGGACTTCGATGTCTACCGCATCCAGACGCGCATCACCGCGCAGGGTGGCAGCGTCGGCGAGGGCGACTGGCTGGGCTTCCGCGACCGCTCCACGAGGCGGCTGCGCTGGGAGATGGCGGACGAGCCGCTGCAGTATGACCCGAGCGACCTGGACCGGAAGGTCGTGGCGCGCGACCAGATCCGCACCGTGATCCAACGTTCCGCGACCGGCTGTTCACCGAGATCTTCCCCGGCCGCTCCGTGGTGCCGAAGACGCTGATCTTCGCGAAGGACGACTCGCACGCGGACGACATCGTGCAGGTGGTGCGCGAGGAGTTCGGTCGAGGCAACGACTTCGCGCAGAAGATCACCTACCGGACAACGGACAAGAAGCCCGAGGATCTCCTCGCGGAATTCCGGACGAACTACAACCCGCGCATCGTGGTGACGGTGGACATGATCGCGACGGGCACCGACATCAAGCCGCTGGAGTGCGTGTTCTTCATGCGCGCCACGAAGTCCCGCACGTTCTTCGAGCAGATGAAGGGTCGAGGCGTGCGCGTGATCGCGGACGCCGAGTTCCAGGGCGTGACGAACGACCCGGTCGCACCGAGCAAGACGCACTTCGTGATCGTGGATGCCGTCGGCGTCACCGAATCCGAGCTCAACGACTCGCAGCCGCTGGAGCGCGCGAAGGGCGTGTCCTTCGGCTCGCTGCTCCAGAGCGTCGCCGTGGGACAACTGACCGAGGAGATCGTGTCGTCCGTGGCGTCGCGCATCGCGCGGCTGGAGCGGCAGGTGACGCGCGAGGATCGCGCGGCGCTGGAGGCTTCGGCGGGGATGTCGCTGCACGACCTGGTGCACGGGCTGGTGGACGCGACCGACCCCGACCGCGTGTTCGAGGTGGCCCGCGCCACCACCGGGCAGGCCGATCCGCCGCCCGAGGCGATCGAGGCGGCTGCGCGGCAGCTGATGCAGGCGGCGACGATGCCGCTGGCGGCGAACCCGCGCTTCCGCGACGAGCTGGTGAACCTGCGGCGCTCTTACGAGCAGGCGATCGACGAGTCGAGCATCGACGAGGTGCTCGCGGCGGGGTTCTCCCGCGACGCGAGCGACCGGGCACGGAAGACGGTGGAGAGCTTCAAGGAGTACCTGCTGGCGCACCGCGATGAGATCGAGGTGCTGCGCTTCTTCTACAGCGTGCCGTGGAAGGAGCGCCCCACGTGGGAGCAGATGGACGCGCTCCAGCGGGCGCTGAAGAGCGCGCAGCCGCACTGGACCAGCAAGGAGCTGTGGGACGCCTACGCGGCGCTGGATGGCTCGAAGGTGAAGGGCTCCACGAAGGGTGTGCTGACCGACCTGATCTCGCTGGTGCGCTTCGCGCTGGATCTGTCGCCGGAACTGGTGGCCTACCCGGCCCTGGTGGACGAGAGATTCGAGCGCTGGATGGAGCGACAGCGGCAGGCGGGCGCGACGTTCACCGACGAGCAGATGCGCTGGCTGGAGATGATGCGCGACCACATAGCCTCGTCGCTGGCGATCACGCCGCAGGATCTACAGGACGTGCCGTTCGTGCAGCGCGGCGGCCTCGGGCGCGCGTCGATGCTGTTCGGTCCGCAGCGGCTCACGGCGCTCATCGATGAGTTGAACGCGGAGCTGGTGGCATGAGCGCGCTGCCGCCGGGGTGGGGCGAGACGACGATCGGTGGAGCCTTCTCCGTGAAGTACGGCAAGGCACTCGCGGCGGCTCTGCGCTCGGAGACTGGAACCGTTCCGGTCTTTGGTTCTGCAGGCGAGGTAGGCTGGCACAACGCATCGTTGACGGCCGAACCGTGTCTTATCGTCGGCCGGAAGGGTAATGCCGGCTCGGTATTCCTCTCAGAGTCGCCGGCGTGGCCGATCGACACGACGTATTTCTTGACGCCAACGCGTCCAATGAACCTCCGCTGGGTGACCTACTACATGACATTAGTTGGTCCCGGGTTACGCGACTCCTCAACCACGATCCCGAGCCTCCGGCGCGAGGACCTCGAAGCGTGCGCTCTCCCCCTCCCCCCGCTCGCCGAGCAGCGGCGCATCGTCGAGGCGATCGAGGAGCAGTTCTCGCGCCTCGACGCCGGGGTCGCCTCGTTGCGTCGGGCGCAGCGCAACCTGTCGAGGATGCGCGAGTCGATCGTCCGACACCTCCTGACCGATCCCTCGTGGCCGCTCAGGCAGCTCGGCGACATTTCCGATGTCGTTGGCGGCGTGACCCGAAATGCCCAGCAAGAGTCGCAGGCGGGGCTGGTCGAGGTTCCCTACCTCCGGGTCGCTAACGTTCAACGCGGACGGCTCGACCTCACCGAGATGAAGACGGTTCGCGTTGCCCCCGAGCGCGCTCAGGCACTCTCCCTCAAACCAGGTGACCTGTTGCTCAATGAAGGTGGTGATCGCGACAAACTCGGTCGGGGATGGATCTGGGAAGGTCAGATCCCGGGCTGCATCCACCAGAACCATGTGTTCCGTGCGCGTCTGACTCCCACGCATGAGCCGAAGTTCGTATCGCTCTACGCGAATTCCTTCGGGCGCGAGTGGTTCGATCGCAACGGGAGTCAGACAACGAACCTTGCGTCCATCAGCCGGACGAAGCTCCGACAATTCCCAGTGCCGTCTCCGTGCCGCGAAGAACAGCAGCGCGTCGTTGCCGAAATCGAGCGCCAATTCTCCATCCTCGACGCGATGGAGGCGACGGTGACGGCGGGACTGGCGCGCGCGGAGCGGCTGCGCCAGTCGATCCTGCGCGAGGCGTTCGCGGGTCGCCTCGTGCCGCAGGACCCCGACGATGAACCGGCCTCCACGCTCCTCGAACGTATCGCCGCAGAACGGACGACCGCATGAACAACGACGCGCAGGCGCTGGTACGCCGCCTCTGGAACTACTGCGACATCTTGCGGGACGCCGGGCTCTCCTACGGCGATTACGTGGAGCAGCTCACCTACCTGCTCTTCCTCAAGATGGCCGACGAGCAGGTCAAGCTCCTCCACCAGGAGCCGATCGTCCCGGCCGGCCTCGATTGGCCGTCGCTGCTCGACAAGCAGGGCACGGAACTGGAGGCTCACTACCTGCACATCCTCCAGAGCCTCGGCAAGGGCACGGGGATGCTCGGCGTCGTCTTCCGAAAGGCGCAGAACCGCATCCAGGACCCGGCGATGCTGCGCCGTCTGATCGTCGACCTCATGGATCGCGAGCAGTGGATCACTCTCGACGCCGACGTGAAAGGCGAGCTCTACGAAGGCCTGCTCCAGAAGAACGCCGAGGACCTCAAGTCAGGCGCGGGCCAGTACTTCACCCCGCGCGCGCTCATCCAGGCGATCGTGGAGGTCATGCGCCCCACCCCCGACGAGCGCATCATCGACCCGGCGTGCGGCACGGGCGGCTTCCTCATCGCCGCGCATAAGGCGATGTCCGCGCACGAACTCCTCGATCCGAAGCAGCGCGCCCACCTGCAGCACGACGCGGTCCACGGCGTTGAGATCGTCGACAACACGGCCCGTATCTGCGTCATGAACCTGCTGTTACACGGCATCGGCCACCCGGAGGCGGAGAGCCCGATCCTCGTGGAGGACGCGCTCGGCAACTCGCCCTCGACGAACTACAGCATGGTCCTGACGAACCCGCCGTTCGGCAAGAAGTCCTCGATCACCATCATCGGCGAAGACGGTGAGACCAGCCGCGAGAACATGACGATCGCCCGCGCCGACTTCTGGGCGACCACCTCGAACAAGCAGCTCAACTTCGTGCAGCACGTCCGCACACTTCTCGAACAGAACGGGCGCGCGGCTGTCGTCGTCCCTGATAACGTGCTCTTCGAGGGCGGCGCGGGCGAGACAGTGCGCCGCAATCTCCTCGCCACCTGCGACGTGCACACGCTGCTGCGCCTGCCGACGGGCATCTTCTACGCGCAGGGCGTGAAGGCGAACGTCCTATTCTTCGACCGTAAACCCGCCGCTGAGACGCCCTGGACGAAGGACCTCTGGGTCTACGACTTCCGGACGAACAACCACCTCACGCTGAAGCAGAACCCGCTGACCCGGGACCACCTCGACGACTTCGTTGCCGCCTACAACTCGGACAACCGCCACGACCGCCAGGAGTCGGAACGCTTCCATCGCTTCACCTACGACGAGATCGTCGCGCGCGACAAGGCGAACCTCGACATCTTCTGGCTCCGCGACGAATCGCTGGAGGACGCCGACCGCCTCCCCTCCCCCGAGGTCCTTGCCACCGAGATCGCGGAGGACCTCGAAGCTGCCCTCGCAGAGTTTGCCGAGATCGCGGCGACGCTTGAAGGACGCGGACGCACCCTCGAGCGGCCGTCAGGCTCATGAGCCCACGTTCTGAAGGCTTCCTAGCAGGCGAAGCCTAGCCTTCGATTAGCTCAAAGTGAGCCGACCACGGGCCGGCCAGCATCCGCTCCGTGCGCCCTTTCAGGATCGTGTCATGGTGCCGTGACGGCACGATCAAGAATGCTCGAGAGCTCCCGCGACGGAACCGAAGAGCGAACGCTTCGCGCTGGAAGTGATCGGAGCATTCGGCGATTCGAGTCTGAACATCCGGAACGTGCGGCCGTCGAGCAAGGTGGTGGTAAACCACCAGTGATTGCTCCGGGCGAAGGAGTGTTTGTAGTTCGGCGAAGTAGGTGTATTTCGGTGATCGTGTCGAGTACGGAGGAACACTCGACGTCTCGAGTCCGTTGTCGGGGTCCGCGAACACGAGCTGGCAGCCCTGGACTCGACGTCGTGCATGAGCGATCCACGAGTCGCGTTGCTCCCGTCGTGCATCCACGCCGTCGAAGCGCGCCGGGGTGACTAGCAGATCCGAGAAGAATGCCGTGTCTCTTGGGAGGATCTTCAGTGCCTCCACGGCCGCAACGGTCCGCTCCCCGCCCTTGAGAAGCCTCCCCATCGCGAGCGTCGCGACGGGTGCGTTCGGAGGGGCGAATCGTGAAGTCGGGGAGATTCCCACGCGGCCAGGTGCTCGCCGGCGTGCTCGTGGTCGTGGCGCTCGGGGCGCTCGGCTGCACGACCTCGGTCGCGGAGCCTGTGGCCATCGGCAGCGGCAGCAAGGTCACGGTGAGAGCCGTCGAGATGGCGTTCCAGCCGAAGGAAGTGCGCGTCTCCGTGAATCGGCCAGTGACGCTGAGTCTCGAGAACAGGGGCAAGCTCCTGCACGACTGGACCGTCGAGCAGATCGCCGTCACAGCCGTGAACGCCAGCGGATCGGCCGATCACGGCATGGGCAGCCATGACGCAGGCACGGCTGGCATGATGGGCGGGATGATGTCCGGCGGCGGGATGGCCGGCCACTCGACCTCGGTGAATGTCGCCGAGCCGCAGTTGCACGTTGCCTCCGAGGCCGGGCACACCGCTCAGATCGCATTCACCCCGTCCCAGCCGGGCACCTACGTCTTCTACTGCACGGTGCCGGGCCATCGGCAGGCGGGCATGGAAGGTCGGCTGGTCGTCGAGTGAGCCGGGGTCTCAGGCCGGCGCAGCTCGGCGCACCGACCGGCGGGCGGCGCGGGATGTGGGCGCTGGTGACCGCGGGCCTCGTGATCGCCCTCGCTGCGGCCGTGTCGGTTGCCGCGGGACGCAGCGCATGGCGCGCCGCGTCCCTGACGGCGGTCGAGGCGAGAGGTGGTGCCATCTACCGGGCGAGTTGCGCTTCCTGCCACGGCGTGCGGGGAGAGGGTCAGCCGAACTGGAAGACGCCCCGGGCAGACGGCTCGTACCCGGCCCCACCGCAGGACGCGAGCGGGCACACCTGGCATCACCCGGATGACGTCCTGCGTGGCATCATCCGCGACGGCGGTGGGGCCGCGGCCCCTCCAGGCTATCCCGCGACCATGCCCGCGTTCCGCGCCACCCTCACCGAAGAGCAGATCGATGAAGTCCTCGCGTACATCCGGACGATGTGGGGTGATCGCGAGCGCAGCTATCAGCGCACCGTCGGCCAGGCGCAAGCGCCCTGACGGCGGAAGGCCGGCTTAAACAGCGGCCTCGCTGTCGACATCCCTCCTCCGAACGGGCGTCTGCGTTCGTGGCGTCTGGACGACATGCCGTCGGTCGTCCGTTACGTGATGAGCCGCAACGTGCCCCCGTCTGGAACCCAATCGAGCGCGGCCGCCCATTGATTTACGTCGGCGGGTTGAGACGCCGCTTCAAGAGCTCGATGACCAACAGGGAGAACGGCTCGTCCTCCGTGCCGCGCAAGCCGCTCGTCGCGACGCAGATCGGCCTTCCGTTCACGTCGCCAAGGCAGGCACCGGGGGATGTCTGGTCACCCTCCTGGAACAGTTCCTTCGCGTTGCGCACCAGATCGCCGCTGTCGCGCTGCGTCCGGAGCGCTGCACGCACCTTCCGCCGTCCGGTGGCGATGTGGTCGTTCACCCATTCGGCGGTCCTGATGGTGTGCTCCGCGATCGTCCGTGCTTCCGGGTCCCCGCCTGCTTCGTACCCAGCGCCGGCATCGCTCGCGTCGAACACGGCAAGCGAGAAGCGCTCGGGCGCGCCGGCCTCCCGCGCATAGAGGTGGAACATCTCCTCGACCGCGGGCATGCTCGCGCGGAACGCGTCCGCAATCTCCTGTCGTTCCTCGGCGCTCAGTGTCATCTGGGTCTCCTCCGCCAACTCTTCGTCTCGGGGCATACTACGCGCCTCACGGCGGGTGGATGTTTGGCACGACCGCGCGACCGTGGCGTCGGCCATCGCGCAACTCCCCGACTGAGGATCATCGCGCCGGCGCAGCAAGTCCGAGGTCGATCGAAGGGGTGAATGGCCGGGTACCCCGAGATCCTGACCGCTACGGCCCGGCAAGAGCAGATCCGGGCCCTGGATGAAGGCAGCCCGCTACCGCCCGGCTCGGCGGGCGAGTGAATCAGAAGACGATCACGCACCGTCCTCGCGTCCCTCGGGCCTCGAGGCGCCGATGCGCCTCCGCGGCCTGCTCGGGAGGAAAGGTCGCTGCCACTCGAAGGGTGACGACGCCATCCTCAGCCTGCCGTCGCAGCTGATCCAGGAGTTCGGGCCGGTGATCGTACTCGCGGACTGACGTCCTGTTGAACACAACCCTACGGTCGCCGTCTCCGCCCCACCCTCGAACGGAGGCGAAGGCACCGCCATCCTTGACTGCACCGACCGCGAGCTCGCGCTGGTTCGCACCGTCTGCGAGACCGTCCACGCCCTCAGGTACGACCTTACGGATCTGTGCTGCGATGTCATCGCCGCGCGGAACCACGACGTCTGCCCCCAGCGAGCGCACCAACTCCTCATCTGCGGGCGAAGCATCGGCGATCACGCGAAGGCCGTCCGCCTTCGCCAGCTGCACGACATACCCGCCGTAGCAACCGGCTGCCCCCGTGACTGCGAGGGTCTGTCCCGCCTCCAACCCGAGCTGGTCGAGGGACTGACGAGCCGTCAGCCCATTCATGGGCAACGTGGCGGCCGCCGCGAGGGACACCCCGCGCGGTGCACGCACCACGGAATCAGCCGCCAGCACGAGGTTCTCCCGGTAACCGCCGTGCGAGCCGCTCGGAACGACCATTCCGAGGACCTCGTCTCCAACGGTGAGATCAGTCACTGTGCCGGGGCCGATTTCGTCGATCATGCCGGCGATGTCCATGCCCGGTACATGTGGCGGCGAGATGGTGCGGAGTGCCTCCGCGCGCGATCCGTTCCGCAGGCCGAGGTCGGTCGGATTCACCGTGGCGGCACGAACGCGGACACGCACTTCGCCCGCCTCAGCGTGATCGTCAGGAAGATCCAGGACTTGCAGGGCGTCGGGCCCACCGAACTCAATCACGCCAATCGCACGCATTGGAGCCCTCCCTCTCGCTTCGCTGGTGCTCTCCGAACGGCCGCCGGTGTGCGTCATGCCGACGCGGAAGCGGGCACGGACTGCTGCCGGCTCCGTGAACCATTTGTCATCGTAGCTCGGCTGCGCACTCTATCCGCTCCAAAGACCAGCGGCACGCCAGAAGGTGCAAGGGGAGGCGAGAGCCTCTACAGGTTCAGCTGCGGTCGAGCGGGCAGAGGCACCATCGGTTGCAACGCAGGCAATTCTTGCGTCGGCAGCATCGGCACTTCGATCAAGGCCGGCACGCGGGCATCGAGCGCATTCCTCAACGTGTCGCGAAGTTCAGCTGGCGTCGTGGCGCGATGACCAGCGATTCCAAAGAGCTCCGCCAGCTTCACGAAATCCGGGTTCAGCAGCTCCGTGGCCATCCCGTGACCGTTGTACCGCTGCTCCTGGATGCGGCGTACATTCCCAAACTGATTGTCGTTGAAGACGATCGACACGAGCGGGATCCGCTCGCGGGCCTGCGTGGAGAGTTCCTGCACGTTGTACATGAACCCACCGTCACCGTTGATCGAGACGACCTTCCGATCGGGGTTCCCCACCTGCACACCCAGCGCCGCTGCGTAGCCGTGACCGAGCGTCCCCTGGTAACCGAAGGTGATGAGCGTCCGCGGCTCGTACACGGGGAACGCACCGCCGTGGGCGACGTACCCCACCTGCGTGCTCTCGCTGACCAGGATCCCGTCATCCGGGAGCGCGTCGCGGATCGCCTGCACGTAGTCGCGCTGCACGGGCATGCCGTCGAAGACTTCCCGTTGCGCCTGTTGAAGTGCGCGCAACTCCTGCTCGCGAGATGCGCGGACGCGATTGTGCTCGGGAACACGCCGCACCAGCTCAGCTGCCGTGCACTTCGCGTCGCCGAGGAGCGCGACATCCACGTGGTGGTTGCGGCCGAGCTCATCCGGGTCAATGTCGGCCTGGATCACTGCGCCGCGAATCGTCGGGGGATCAGCGGCCCCCATCCGCGCCGCGAGCACGAAGCGCGTGCCAATGGCGAGGATGGCATCCGCTTGCGTGACGAGGTTGGTCATCGCCAACGTCCCAGATTGCGCTCGATAGTCGCGGTCAGAGACCACGCCACGGCCATTGCTCGTCATCAGAACGGGGGCTTCAAGGAGGCGAGCGAGTTCGCGCACCTCTTCCCACGCCTCCGCCGAAAGCACACCGCCACCGGCGCAGATCAACGGGCGCTCCGCGCGGCCCAGCAGGCGCGCGGCCTCGTCGAGTGCGCCTTCCCCGGCGCGATACTCTTCTGAGCGGACCCAGGTCTCTGGCTCCAGCAACGTGACATCGCCAACGGCACCAAGGACATCCGGCGGTATCTCTATCTCGACCGGGCGAGGCCGTCCACTCTGAAGGGCGCGGGCTGCCCGATGCACCATGGCGGGGATGTCCTCTGGTCGGAGGGCGCGCTCGGCTTGCTTCGTGATGTGGCGGATCATGCCGAGTTGGTCAGGGATCTCGTGCAATGCGCCGCGGCCGCACCCGATGAGGGCGGAATCAATCTGCCCCGTGATGACCAGCACCGGTGACGAGCAGGCGTACGCGGTGGAGACCGCGGCGGCGGTGTTCAGCAGGCCGGGCCCGGGGACGACCACGCATGCGCCGATCCGGCCGGTGCTGCGCGCGTAGCCATCCGCCATGTATGCCGTCGCCTGCTCGTGGCGGGTGTGGTGGATCGCGAAGAACGCGCGTTCCTCCCACAATGCGTCGAACAGATAGTCCAGTTGGACCCCTGGCAGCGCGAATAGCGTAGCGATGCCTTCGATTTTGAGGGATTGGGCCAATGCCTGCCCGCCGGTCATCTGCATTGCGATCTCCGTTCCCGTCCCGGACCACTCGAGCGGCATAGTACAGCCACCGCGGCGCGATGCTCGCTCCGTGAGGCCGTGGTCGCGCCGGGAACTCGGGCGCTCAGTCGGGGAGACCGGGTTCGGCGCCCCGCGATGTTACAGCGCCACGATCAGCTCAGCGGGTTCGGTTCATGGGCGGCCAGTTCGTGCATGGAGATGGAGCCTCCCCGACCTCCACCCCCGCGGTAGACTGGGCTCCATGGGCACGGCTCTTCGCTGGTTCCAGCGGCAGTTGTTTTGGAGTGACGAGCCGCTTGGTCCGCGCCTCGTGGGCGCTGTTGTGACCGGTATCGTCCTTGGAACAACTGGTGCAGCGCTGGCCGCGGTTCTCGCGATTGTGCAAAGTCACGTGGACCCGGCACGAATCGATTACCTAAAAGCCGCGAAAACCGTCGGTTTCTTTACCGCCATCTGGTATGGCAAGGAGCTCCTTCCTAAGGCGCTGCGCAGACCGCCCAAATGGGCGCGCGACTCGTCAGACGACGATCTGGGAACGAAGGGCGACTCGGTCTAAGTGCCGCAGCCTCACGCGGCGCTCCGCCATCCCAATGAGTGGGCGCATCGCCACAGCTCGCGGGTAACGAGCGGCTGTCCCTCCCCCGTCTCCACGAAGCCAACTGCGGAGCCCGCCGCAAGGATCGCGCTTCAGCGCAGTGCCAGCGCATCCTGAGCGAGCTGGATGGCCCCGAGGACGGCCACAGCGGCCCATGCGAGGCGCCCCGCCCACCAGGTCACGGCATGACGTGCGATCGCCTGCAGCCGCGGTGACCGCGTGATCGCCCCTCGCGCGATGAATACGACCGCCGTCGGAACGGCGACCAGCATGAGCAGGGGCGGGAAGAGGAATACTGCCAACGGAGCCATCACCAGCCAGCCGCGCGCGCTGCTCGCCCAGCCGCGCGGCCGCAGTGCCGCTTCCATGAGAGGCGGGCAAAGCAACCCGAAGAGCGCGGGGATCGCCACGAAGAGAGCGACGGCCAGCCACACCGGCCCGAGGCGGGTGAAGTCCACACCGTCCGGGTTCACCAGCAATGAACCGATGACCGCCCCCGCGGCTGCGCCGCAGGTGAGCGACCTTAGCCAGAGGGGGCCGAGAAGGAATCGTCGGACCGCGAGATAGGTGAAGGCGCCCACGACGCCGAGAAGTGCGCCGGTCACGGCGAGGTTGAACGTCGCCGCGGTGAACCGCCCGATCAGGAATCCATCGTCGCTCTCGAGACCCTGGACACCTGGGCCTGAGGTCAGGAAGAGCAATCGCATCGCGAGCCGGCCGCCGACACCGCCCACGACCAATCCGAGTCCCAACCCGATCCCTGTCGCAGCTCCCAGGGTCCGGGCCAGTGGCGCGAGCTGAGCACCTCTATCGGTCATTGCGGGGCTCGCGATGAACATGAGCGGATGATACGCGGTTGCCGGTAGACGATTGGACCGCCGGTTGACTCGCCTGATTCGACTGACATTAGCGTAGGCCGCGGCGAAACTGGAAACACCGCTATCCCCCGCCCTGACCCCGGATCGAGCCCACCCGGGACCACGACGTGGCCCCGCAACGGTGTTGAAGTCCAATGACCAACGTCCATCGGCTAGCTGGACGTATCGCTCTGTGCCGTCTCACTTACGACTTCGGCCTCCAGAGTGCCCATTCATTGCGGTCCTGTACGGATGGTGTCGTGAAGATGGGTGGCGAAATGGTGGCAACTCAGTAACCGTGGAGGCGCCTGACTCGGGGGCTCATACTGCGGGTAGATCATGTCGCAGTCCGCTCGGTTCAGCCCTCCTGTCCTCATCCCCATCCGACTCGCGTCCCGGGCGGGGGCGGCGAGCGCGAACGCGCCGATCGTGACCACGGCGGTCACGCCTGCTCGCGCGCAGGACCCCGACGCGCTGCTTCATCGACGCCGCGAACCGCCCCACGGTTGCTCTGATCACCCTCACGGGCGGCGAGCGCGCCGGCCGGGGTATACCCCCCGTTCAGACGCACGTTCGACGCTCGGGCCGCCGGGGGCAACGAGCCGAGTGGTACCATCCCGCCGCGAGCGTAGCGGGAGGTGCCGAAGATGCCGCGCCTGAACAAAGTGATCGATCTCATCGGCGCGGGGAAGCCCGCCTTCGGGACGTTCATGCCCGTCGGGTCCATCCCGGACGCGATGTGGGCTGCCTCGTCGAGTTACGACTTCGTCGTGTACGAGATGGAGCACGCCGCGTTCAACCTGGCGGACCTCCGACTCTCGCTTCAGTTCATGCTCGACCGACGGCAGATCGTCGAGTCCGGAACGGTGGCGCCGGCGGTCGTGCCGTTTGTCCGCATCCCGATCAACGGCCGTGAACAGAACCAGTGGATCGTGAAGCAGGTTCTCGACATCGGTGTCTACGGGATCATCTTCCCGATGATCAACACGCCCGAGGACGCCATCGCGGCCGTGCAAGCATGCCGGTACATCCAGGCCAGAGGCGCGAGTGATCAGGAGCCGATCGGGCGCAGAGGCCACGCGCCGGGCAACGCCACCCGCTACTGGGGCGTCGCCCAGCCGGAGTATTACCGCCGCGCCGATGTCTGGCCCCTCGATCCCGATGGCGAGATTCTGCCGTGCCTGCAGGTCGAGACGATCGAGTCGGTGAACAACCTCCCGCGAATCCTCGACGCTTTACCGAAGCCGGGGCTGATGCTCATCAGCGAGGGCGACCTCTCCGTGTCGCTCGGGCTGGGCGGAGCGCGGGGCCCCGAACTGGAGGAGGCGGTGCAGCGAGCCGCGCAGACTTGCCGCGAGCGCGGCGTCCCTTACGGCTCACCCCAGACGAACCTCGACAACGTCGAGCAGCGCATCCGCGACGGCTTCACATTCCTGATGCCAGCGCCGACGCGAGAAACCGCAGCGATGGACCTCGGTCGGCAGTTCGCGAATCGATAGGCCGTCTGCCGAATTCCGTCTCGCGGGAGCCAGGCGCGTGGCCGTGCTCTCGTAGGCGGCGGATCGGGTTCCGTTCGGGTGCCCCGCCGAGCAGGGAGGTCCGGAGCAAGACGAACCGAAGCCCGCTGGGCGACGTCGCCTACCGGGACCACTTCGGCGTACCGTTCGCACCAGGACGATTCGAGCTCAACACCCAACCGATCGCAAGCGGAGGGCCCTCGATGACCACAGCACTGATTGTTGGCGGGACGGCGGCGACCGGCCTCCCGATCATCGACGAGCTCCAGCGTCGTGGATACGAAGTCACCGTCTACCACCGCGGCCAGCACGAGGTCCCCGGGCTCGCCGACCTTGAGCACATTCACGGCGACCCGCACTTCGCGGAGATCATCGCGGCGGACCTCGGCGGCCGCCGCTGGGATCTCGTGGTGGCCACGTACGGGCGAATCCGTCTGCTCGCAGAGGCCCTGATCGGGAAGACCGAGCGGCTGATCACCGTCGGAGGGACGCCCGTCGTGCGGCGCCTGCCGGGCGTGCCGGGCCTCGAGAGCGACGGGTACGTCGACCCGGGCACGAGCCTGATCGACCGCATGATCGAGACGGAACAGACCGTGCTGCGCGCCCACGCCGCGGGTCACTACGTCTCGACGGTCGTGCGGTACCCATACGTGTACGGCCCGCACAGCGTGCTGGTTCCGGAGTGGCACGTGGTGAAGCGGGTGCACGACGACCGCCGGCGCTGGCTCGCACCCGGTGGTGGACTCGGGATCTCGACGCGCTGTGCGGCGCCGAATGCCGCGCACACGATCGGTCTCGCGATCGATCGGCCGGAGATCGCGGGAGGGCAGATCTACCAGGTCGCGGACGACCGCCAGTTCACGTTCCGCGAGTGGACCCAGATGATTGCGCGGCTGCTCGGGTACGACTTCGACTTCGTCGATATCCCCTGGAGCGCGCTCCCGACACCGTCGACCGGGGGGATGTTCGGCGGCGGTGGATCGCTGAGCGCGCTCCCCCAGGGGGGCGGTCCAAGATCGCACAATCTCCTCTCCAACCTCAAGGCGAAGACGGAGCTCGGCTACACGGACGTCGTGACGCCTGAGGCGTGGATGCGCCTGACACTCGACCATCTGCTCGCGCATCCGCCCGTGATCGACGGCGTGGGGAACCACCTCAAGCCGGAGGAGTTCAACTACGCGGCGGAAGACCGCCTGCTGGGCTGGTGGGACGGCGTGCTCGCCTCGGCACCGAGCGACGTGGGGGCCGTGGTCACGCAGCGCCACGCGTACGACCACCCGCAGCGGCCCGCCGAGCAGCGCGAGGGGTGACCGGGTGCAAGCGGGCCGCGGGATCCGTTCCCCGCGGACCGCGCTCAACACACGGCTAGCGGCCGGCGCCACCGAGGGGAGCGCCTGTGACTCCGCGCCCGCGAACGCAGGGCGCACCCACAACGTCGATGCTGAGCGATGAGTGCCATCCCGTCGCTGTCGATCGAGGATTGGCGCCGCAAGCGGGTTGCTGCGGGTCGTACCATCACGCTGCTGCACCGAGCGTAATGGAGGGATCCGCGATGACGCTGCCGCTGGAGGGTCTGAAGGTCGTCGATTTCGCCACGGTGTACGCAGGGCCGAACTCCGCGATGATGCTCGCGGATCAGGGTGCCGAGGTCATCAAGATCGAGTCACCGGGCTCACGCATGGAGGAAATGGCTCCGGGCGGACATCCCAATTTCCCGTTCCTCGCGTTCAACCGGAACAAGCGCAGCATCGCGATCGACATCACGAAGCCCGCTGGCCGCGACGCCGCGTACCGGCTGCTCCAGTGGGCCGACGTCCTCATCATCAACATGCGCATGGGCACTCGCCAACGCCGCGGCTTCACGTACGAGGCCGTATCGAAGCTCAACCCTCGACTGATCTACCTGTCGCTTACCGGCTACGGCGACCGGGGTCCGGAGGCGAACCTCCCCGGCGCCGACATCACGCTTCAGGCGCGCATCGGCGACATCGATGAACGCACGTTGCCGGGGCAGCCACCGCCGCCGCACACGCAGCTCTTCCATTTCGACATGGGCACATCGACGATTAACTGCTTCTCGGTCATGCTCGCGCTGCGGGAACGCGAAAGGACGGGCCGCGGCCAGAAGATCGAGACGAGCCTGCTCGCCACCGGCCTCGCGATGCACGCGTGCCAGATGACGCGTGTAACCGATCTCGAGAAGCGCTACGGCGGCCCGATCACCGGCCTGCCACAGAGCTACATGTGCGGCGACGGGCGCTGGATCCTGTCGCAGCACATCAACGTTGCCCGGCGATGGGACGCGTTGTGCGAGGCGCTCAGCCTCGCGGAGTTAACCGACGATCCGCGGTTCCGGACGGTCGCCGGGCGCGAAGCGCACGTCGACGAGATCGCTGTGATTCTTCAGAAGAACTTCCTGACGAAGCCGGCGGCCGAGTGGGAACGCATCTTGAAGGGCCACGAGCACATGATGAGCATGGTCCGCAGCATCGACGAGGTGTTTGCCGACCCTCAGGTGCAGGCGAACGGCATGCTGCTGCGCTACCCGCAGCCCGGCGTCGGCGAGGTGGTCGGCCTCACCCCACCCTTTCATCTCGAGAGCACGGAGGGCGCGGAGTGGGTACGACGCCCCGTCCCCCAGATCGGCGAGCACACCGACGAGGTTCTTCGCGAGCTCGGCTACGGAGAGGCGGAGATCGGCGCGCTCCGGACCGGCGGCGCGGTGTCCTAGCCCACGATCGGTCATCGTGTGCATCGGAGAGCGGTCGTTTCGCGCCGCCACGATGCTCATCTCCGGCGATCACGCGAGCGTTCACCGGACGCGGAGCGTGCCGAGCATCCCGTACGCCTCGTGTCCCGGCAGGTGGCAGATGTACG
>Ga0172380_10004013_pt1 | contig 19436 bp, 6 predicted proteins | sample Leawe162metaG_FD_119747 | JGI IMG/M metagenome (GOLD analysis project Ga0172380, IMG submission 119747) | Leachate microbial communities from a municipal landfill in Southern Ontario, Canada - Leachate well 162 metaG | ecosystem: Engineered > Solid waste > Landfill > Unclassified | place... | reverse complement strand
CCCAAAATTACAAGTTCAAAATTATAAACTACTAATAATACAAATATTTATTTTAGAAGATTGTTGTCTTGCGGAAAACAGGAGTTTTTATCATTAATAAATCCGCTCTTTTTGTGATATTTTTTCTCGTTACTTTGTCACCTTGTTACGGCTCTTCCCGTTCTTCCTGTTCTTGCTAACAACTGCTCCCTCAGGACACATCACCTTCTTAAACGTATTCTTAGCCAGTACCGTCCTGTCCAGCTCGTTCACTATACCATCATGGTTTACGTCTGAGAATTCATCAGTCGTGCCTCTGTCGTTCCAGCAGATACCCCTGTCAACTGCGTTGATTTTTCCATCCTGATTTATGTCACCGCTGATTATACACCATAACTCACCGACTTTTACCATGTTCCCTCCATATGCATGTGTCTGTGCCGTCGTGAAGTCATAGTTCATCTGCCCGTTTACAAAGAGCTGCGGCTGTGCACTCCATGTTTCAATTCCGTTCGAGTATCTTACGACTATATAATAAGATTTTGTGCTTTCAACATTCGTAAACTCTATAGTTACGGGTTCTGTTCCGTTCTGTATCACTGTCTTTGTTTCTGCCAAAAGGTACGGGAATGTTGATTCTCTTAATTCAAGCGTTACTTCAATACTTGTATTTTCTTTCATCATTGACCAGCTTCCTTCTATCAGTATTCCAAAAGTTCCGCCGTATCCTGTTGTAATGTTTTCGGTCGTCCATAACTGCGTTGCGGATGTGTACGTGCCTGTCAAAGTCTTTCCCGATACCGAGAGAAATTTCCATGTATTGCCGGTTGTGTTTGCTGTTCCCATTGAAAATCCTGCTACGGGTGTCGGTATTTCAGGCATTGCAGTCCATTCGTCGCTTGAGGCATTATAGACATAAAATGGTGTCGGGTCTTCGGGTATGAAACTGGAGTTCGAGGTTCCGCCTCCTATTATTACAGCGCTGCTGCCCCATGTTCCTGCATCAAGTCCGTATAGCGACCCCGGAGGGAATGTTGATTTCGGTTCGTCACTTTCCGTTCCCTTATTTCCGTTGAGTATTTTATAGTAATCTACTTCCGAAAGGTTTTCATTTGAGCTTATCTTTATATTCTTTCCATTACCCGGATACTTGCTTGCTGTCTGAACCCATGTTATATCAGTCGGACTGTTTATCGTTCCTACAAATACTGTATTTGAAAGTGTACTGTTTCCCGATGCTCCTGCTACATATACAAGCTTAGTCCCTGCTATAGAAAATGCTCCACCGAACCTTGCTCCGGGCAATGTTGTTCCGAGCTCTACCCATGCAGGCGTTTCAGCTTGTACGTCCAGCATATAAACTTTGTCCAGTACGTTCGCGCCGTTATGTCCGCCCGCAAGGTAAATGTACCTGTTTAAATACGTCACTGCCTTACACCAGCCGATTGCCTGTGGAAGTGTTGCTGCAGTACTCCAGCTGCCGCCGTTAACGATATCATACTTGTAAACTGTATTATAGTATGTTGCTCCGAATTTACCGCCTATTGCGTAAAGATAGTTTCCTGCTATTGCAGTTGCAAGTACAGTTCGCTGTGCTCCGTCGGGCAGGTCAGGCAATGCCGTCCATGTTGCTCCTGAAAAGTTGTATTTATATGTTTTCTTTCCCCAGTCAGATTCATTCGTTGTATATCCGCCTACGCTGTACAGATCTGTTGCATTTGCAGTTCCGCTTCCGAGAAATATTGTTGATGAACTGTTTGTGCCGTTTGCCCAGTTGCCCGATGAGCCTGCTTCTATGCTCTTTGTATAGCAGTCGTTCAATGTATTTAGGTCGCCAGTTAAACCTGTACATACTTCCACGGAATATGTGCCTGCCGAAGGTCCCCAGCTGCTGAATGAAACCTGTGTTGACTGTCCGGGGGAAAGGTTTGATACAGATACAGGACTACCGTGAGTACTGCCGTTTATTTCCATCGTTACGTCAAACGATGCAGTGGATGTTCCGAAGTTCTTAACTGTTGCTTTTGGTATTATCGTACCGCTTATCGTCTGGCTAATATCAATTGAGACCGTTCCCGCATCCGTTGCATACATACTTCCGCTGTAAATATTTACGTTATCTATTCCTATATCGTTCGAGCCGTAGTCTGATGTTGCAGTAAATCTTATTACGCAATTTGTCGTCTGCGGATTTCCAAGGTCAACAGTCTGCTGCGTCCATGGACATGTTGCATACGTTCCTTTTAGAGTGAAATCTGTTCCGCTGTTTGTTGATAAATATAATTTTAGTTCGTCTGTGCCCGATGCGTTCGTATAGTCAAACGTGAGAAGTTTATTCGCGTCACTGCTTAAGTCCACGCTTAAATCAAGCGTTCCTGTTCCGGATGCGATTGCTCCATAAGAATGGAAGTTTGCTGAATGTCCCGTATTGCCGTACGGCTTTACAACACCGGCAAATGGTGACGTCCAGCTTGCATCGTTTCCGTTGTTTTCTCTTCTCCAAGAAGTGTTTCCCGTCGTAGGTGTGTTAGTCCAGCTGCCATCGGGGGTTGTGCCCCAGTCGCTGTCAAAGTTCTGTGAGTATATCGTAAACGCTCCCTGATTTCCTATGCCAAACTCTGAAAAATCTTTTATGTTTTCGGCTTTTGCAACGTACGGTCCCGAGCCTGTTATAGTTGCAGATACTGGATACCGCCATCCGTTCTGATGGTAATTCCCTATATAAACCGTGCTTCCGGGGTTAAATGTGTTTTCGCCGGTACCGTATTCGCCTGCATTAAACTGCAGCTCTATCGTTGCTTTAACAATTGATGAAGCAGGATATATTTCCCATACTCTCTGCACTGCCTTATTCAGGTCGTTAGGATATACTGAAAATGTATTCTTAACTTTTACTGAAAAGTTTGTTAATGCACCCATGTTTTTTATTATCGCAGGATTGTATGAATCTACCGTTCCAATCTGATATGTCTTGGATGTATTTCCTCCTGTTTTCATATTAAACAAACCCGCACCATTTGTTGCTATGTAGCTTGAAGAATTCCCGCCTGATAATGTACCTGCTGTCAGGTTATAATTTCCGAGTGTAATCTTTCCGTTCGTCAATGTCAGTGTGCCGCCAACCGCTGTTGATGAGCCGAGCGTTACACCACCCGTTCCGTTCATCTTTAAGTTGCCGACGTTTCCGCTGAAGACGCTCGCAGGAAGTGTTAATCCTGATGTATTAGTAAATTCAACCAGTGAGCTTGAATTGCTTGCATCTATTACTCCGCTTGTTCTTGTTACTGAGCCGCTAATAGAAAGTGTTTTTGCACCGACGTAAAGTGTACTGCTTGTTAATGCTGCATCTTCGCTTATTGCAGTATTTCCCGCCAGTTCAACATCACCGTCGAGAATAATATTCCAGACAGTTCCAGAGAAGTTGGGTTTTGTGCCCGCCGGATTTGCTACAATCTGTATATCATCCAGAGAACATTCATCCCTTTCACCCGTACCGCTTGCATCATTTCCTTTCCACCTGAGATAATAAACACCGTCGTTTTGAACGCTGATAACCTCGATTTTAATCGTTCTTACATTCGCCTTCCAGGAGGGAAATTCATCGGCTGTTTCAGGTGTGGTAAAATTCATTGATGCGATTTCTGTATAAGTGATATCATCGGCTGAATGTTCAAAATTAAAATCGCTTGAACTTTCCATGTCGTTTCGTGAATATATAGTATAACACACAAGAAAAGATGTGATTGTTGTTCCTGTTTTATTTCGTATTTTTAAAGTCGCTTTTCCCGGAGTCCAATCGACATCACCAGGCTGGAAGCCAAGCGCCCGGTTACCGGAGTTGACCTCAAAAGCATATATACCCTCCGTTGTTACTCCGCCCGTACTTTCACCCCTTGTATAATCAGTATTCGCTGTTGTATGTGTCTCACCGAATGCAAGGTCGCCGTCGCTCCATCCCGTAACTGACCATGAGTTTGAATTCAGTTTGCCCGTACTTGGAACAGAGGAAAAACCGCTTCCGTTGAATTGATCTATGTTAACAAATTCAAACGGATTATCAAAATCTATTTTATATAATGTGTTTACAGAATTAATTTGTAAACCCGAACCGTAGGAATCCCATGAGATATCATCAATTTTTACCTGATAACCTGTTGATACAATTCTAACTTCTATTTGTCCTGTTGTATTTATTGTTTGTGAAAAAGTCTGCACTTCATCACTTGTATTGCTGACTGTAACAGTCGCTATTGAAGTATTATTAATTCGTACATCTAATGACCTTAATGACGTATTACTTAAAGCCCTGACATATTTGAATGTCAAAGTTTTTATTCCATTCGAATATACAAACGATTTGACATAACCTGTACCGGAACTCCCTAAGCATATAGCTTTTCCGTTTATAGTCTGATCTGTTCTTGCATCTGTTGCCGTCCAGGTCACTCCATCATCACCCGTCCAGCTTCTGGATATATAGCTTGACGAACTTGAAGTAGGTAAATTTGTAAAACTTTCGCCTCCCTGCCCGTATAAGACATTAGTAAGAAATAATACAAAGAGCAGTCCAAATAAAATTTGAGTAGATGCTTTCATGACGGTAAATCGTTTTATTTTAGAAAAACGTTTGTAAAATATGGGAAACCGAGTACAAAGAGTGAGTTTGATAACTTATTGTATAAAGGGAAATTACATTTAAGTTTCAAACTTATGAACGGAATAAACTGCCCATATTATTCGTTTTCAAAAATTAACAAATAAATAATAAAAAGTCTATGGAATATTTTTATTCAAAAACAGGACTCTTTCTAAGAAGCTATCGAGAAATTTTACAATACAAATAACTTTTATAGAATCAGGTTTTACGTTTTGTTATATTTATAAGAATGGAAAATGGAATTGAATTAGTTTGAATTAGCAAAAACAAAGACTATCAGAAGAATATGTATATACTTTCAAAAATTATTTCTTATGTTTCTTTATAAACACTTGAATTAAACGATTTATTTTATCCTTAATTCCATTATTTAACGATTTACTCGAATTCTTTTCTTTTGTTTTCCTGTTGACGATATAATCGCCGTCTTCATATTTCCATCCAAAATTCTTATATACGTCTTCTTTATTTAAATTTCCTCTTTTCAATTATAATTTGATTTTTATTTCGTTTAATATAAGTCGCGAACAATTGTTCCTTATATTACTTTTAACTATGATTCATGAGAATTGTTCTCTTAAATTTGTATTATTGTTTAATACCTCCATAATTCAATGCAAATTTTTATCATTTTGATTTTAAATACACTTTTCTATTCAATTAACACAACTAAAGTATCGATTTTATATATTTAGTCATGGGGTTACTGTGTGAACATCATAATCTCAGATAATTTAACTTTACACCATAATCGGTCGAAAATCCGTGTATATTCAATGAATTTCCGTTGATATTCATGTTTCTTATTAATTTTAACCGCATTTATAAATATAAAGTTACATTGAATATGAGCATAATCTTGCATCTAACTGTCCATATTATTTAGAAACTACAAAAAAGGCGGGTTTAACAACCCGCCTTTTTTCCACTATCTGCCAGAGCTTTTCTTCACAGTTCTCAGTTCACGCGTCACTGCTATGAGCCATCAACTTTTCTTCACAGTTCATGCGTCACTTTGCCACCGCTCTCTGCTATGAGCTATTTTAAAACCGCCATTTTCTTTATTCCGCTGAACTTCCCTGCATTCATCTTGTAGAAATAAATACCGCTTGAAAGTTTCGAGGCATCAAACTGAACTGTATGATATCCTGCACTCCTGACTTCATTCACCAGCACTGCAACTTCCCTTCCGAGCATATCATAAAGCCTTAAATCAACTCTTCCGTTTTCAGGTAAATCAAAATTTATCTTTGTCACAGGATTAAACGGGTTCGGATAGTTCTGGCTAATGTCATACTTCTTCGGAACGCCGACTTCCACTTCGCCGTTCAGCTCAAAGTATTCATAGTTTCCGTTATGGTCATTCTGTTTCAGTCTGTATTTATATTTTCCTGTATTCAGATTCTTATCTTCAAACGAATAATTAGTCGGTGTATTTGCAGTCCCGTGTCCATTGATAAATCCAATCTTACTAAATTCTAACTTCTGACTTCTAACTTCTGCTCTTTCCACATCAAACCCCGCATTATTCAATTCCGTCTCCGTCACCCAGTTAAGTTTTACGCTTCTGCCCGAAACCATAGAATTAAAAGACGAAAGCGAAATCGGCAGAACAACCTCAAACAGGCTGCTGCTTGAAACTTGCTGCCCGTCCGGATTCGTGATTGTAAGCATCGGATATCCCGCAGTTGCACTTACCGTTGAAAGATTTAATTGAACCTGTGTCGGACTTACATAAGTAATGCTGTTAACGGTTATGTTTAAATTTAACGACGCTGATATTCTTTTTGCAAATCCGCTGCCCGGGTCAAAGAATCCCGAGCCGCTTGTTGAAGTCCCGTAAATCGTCACATCTACAGATGATAAATTCATCGGCAGTGATGAAAGTGATGCGCTTGTAAGTGAGGCAGGTGGAGGCGCCAGAAGTTTAGCAACCCTCACTCCGTAAGAATTACTTGCATTGCAGAACTGCTGTACTGTCCACATTGTCATATCATCTTCGGGGTCAACCGATACATAAGAATAATCTCCCCAGCGTCTTCCGTATGAGCCGCCTGGATCTCCCGAAGGATTGTAAGCAGTGCTGCTCGAAGTGTAAATGTAAGGTGTCTGCATCGTTCCTAAAGCATCGTTCGAAAGCCGTCCCGTTATTCCTGCGTCTATCCTGTTGTTTGCACCCGCTGTACTGAAACCCACTGCAGCATGACCCTGACCCGAAACCGAAATCGTAGGTATCCAGTAATACCTGGGATTGCTTGCAGCAGCGTCATAAACAGTGCCCGATTGTACCAGGCTCGGAGTTGTACTTAAATTGTTTATTTCATACCACCTTATTGCATCCCGCGACCTGCTGCCTGTTGCAACACCCGATGCATTTACGTTTATATTGTGTGCTGTCCATAATCTTCCGTTCCTTATATATGCTGCAAAAAGTCGGTCGTCCAAAGCATCAAGATACCCGTTTGTTCCACCTGTGTTTCCTGAATGAGGTACCGTAACAGGATATGATGTCGTCGGTACTGTTAAGTCTATATTGCTTGAAATAGTCGGTGTACCTCCGGGATTGCTGACTCTTCTTATGGTAAGTTTTCCAAATGCAACATTATCAACCCCAATAAAATATCCTTCGCTTGCCGATGCGTCAAAATTATCTATACCTTGCGGAGTGTATGGTCCAGCACTTGAAGAAGTAGGAAGTAAACCTCTAAATACTTTAAGAACCATCGTTCCGGTTATTAAAGATTGTTTATTTACGACATAACCGTCTGTACTATTAAAAGATTGTGTTGGGCTTCCGCAAAAATTATTCGTGCCTATGTAAAGTGCATTGGCATCGATGCCCAGAGTTGGATAGTCGGCAAGACATGTGTTTGAAATAGTCGGTGTTACCGCTTCTATCGAAATGTAATAAAACGTCCATGTTGTGGAATTAGTTATATCGGATGTGCTGCTTACGCTGAGTAGTATCCTGTTCGGAGTGCTTACGTTTATTATTATAACATACCATCTCTGCGAAAGTCTGTCGTATCTTATCCTCGGGTCGCTCGTGCCTGAGCCGTTTCTTACGGAATTGAAAAACACATCCGTTGAGGCATTAATTATACCATCAGCCGCACCGGTACTTTTATTGAATGAAACAATTCTTCCGTTTACTGCCGTAATAAACTGGGAGGGTCCCACGGCTCCCATATTGTCGGGCGGGAAAGCACCTGTAGGATTCGTGCCGGATAATGTTGCAGAAGTGAAATTTGTGCTTACAGTCTGCGGTGCGTCCGTCAGCGGTTCGTTATCCTGAAACGCCTGAGGATATCTTGAAGTCTGCGGCGATTCGGGATTCTGCGGCAGTCCGCTTCTGTCCCTTCTTATTTTGTTCTTGGGTTTGTAAACGGGGGGAGTCGTATCCCTTACAGTTATTCTTTCCCTGTTCATGATTGTTTCCACCGTTTCCGGAAAACCTATCATTCCGTTTCTTGAAAAACTACTGTCCTGAACTCTGTCGGTCGTAATCCTCTCAGAAATTTGTGTTACATTTTGATTTATTCCTTCTTGATTCTTCCTGTCTCCTTCTCCCGCATAAAGAAATACTATAAATGCTAAAACTAAAACAAAAAAGGCAGCTGATATAAATCTTTGTTTGTTCATTTTAATAAACTATTATAAATAAGTGAATAAAATTATTAATATTTCCCTTTTAAATTGTATCATAACCCATGTTTTATCTTGCATCAGCGAAAATCAAACTCTTTTATCTTTTAACTGTATTGAAGACTCGCCATCTTGTTGGGCTGGTGACACTCCCTTTCTCTTTAGGCAAATTAACATCTATGGCAATCCTCTAAATCCGAGTTTTATTCTCTTGCTCTTTAAATGCTTTCTGCATTTCATTCTACATCACTAATTAAAAGCCGTATAGTATTCTCCATACGGCTTTATAAAAATAGTTTCAGCAGTAACTGCCTTTTAACTCTTCAAATATTTAAAGTACATTTTATTTTTTAATATTTGATATTACTTGATCACCGCCATTTTTTTAATCCCATTAAACTTCCCTGCGTTCATCCTGTAGAAATAAATTCCGCTTGAAAGCTTCGACGCATCAAACTGAACAGTGTGATATCCTGCATTGCGGACTTCATTCACTATTACAGCAACTTCCCTTCCGAGCATGTCATAAAGGCGGATATTAACAAGACCGTTTTCCGGCAAGTCAAAATTTATCTTCGTAACCGGATTAAACGGGTTCGGATAGTTCTGACTCAGGTCAAACTTCTTCGGAACGCCCACTTCAACTTCGCCGTTCAGTTCAAAGTATTCATAGTTTCCGTTATGGTCAATCTGTTTCAGTCTGTATTTATATTTTCCTGTATTCAGATTCTTATCTTCAAACGAATAGCTTGTCGATGTGTTCTTTGTTCCGTTTCCTTGAATATACCCTATCTTACTAAATTCTGACTTCTGACTTCCGACTTCTGCTCTTTCCACTTCAAATCCCGCATTATTCAATTCCGTCTCCGTCACCCAGCTCAGTTTTACGTTTCTTCCCGTAATGTTTGAATTAAAAGATGATAGCGCAACGGGCATTGGTGAATCTTCAGGGCTAACAACCCAGTATGAAAAGTGTGTTGTATTATTAGTTATCGAACGTGGGTCACTTGCAGATACATCCACCGGTAAACCTGAAGTTGTCCATGTTATTGCATCATCACTTACCCAAACCTGTCCTTTGTTTGTTGCCGCAAATACTTTACCGTTATCAAAATCTGAAAGCCAACTGTAAGTTACGTCTCTTCCGTTTGTTGGCTGGTTATCAGCAGTTATTGTCCAGTTGCATGCAATACTGGTAAAAGAACCCACAGTAATAACGCCTGCGGTACCTGTTTTTCTTGTAATTATAACATTCCCAAGATTATCTATTCCTGAAGCTATATTTGAGCTAAAGAAGTCAATCGAACCCGTACCAACACTTCTTGCATTCATAACAGCAGTTCCTATAATTGTCTTTCCGGAAGTTTCCACCGGGTTAACAGCACTTGTCCCAAAAAATAATGTAAATGAACCCGTTGCAAGACTACCGCTTGTCAAAGTAAGCGTGCCATTTATAATAAGCGATGAACCCAATGTGAAATTGCTCGTTGCAATTTCATTAATTGTTAAATTATTAACAGCATTATCGACTGCTGAGAAATACATCGTACCGAGTGTTGTTGTTTGAACCGAGTTAAGGATTATATTTGAAGTTCCGTCACAAGAGAGTGTTCCTGTTCCCAAAAATGTACATTTACTTCCTGAAAGAAATTCAAATGTATTTGAATTTATTGTAAGGTTCGTACCTGTTCCTAATGACAATCCTCCACCGGCTGAGTTTCCAAGCAAAAGATTTGAAGAACCTCCTGTTGTTGACAATATAACATTTGTGCCTGTTCCGGTTGTCTGAAGTCTGAAAAACCTTACCGTATTTCCGTTTCCTGTTATTGTCTGTGTACCATTTTTTGTACAGATCAAAGTAATGGAATTTGCATCTGCAGGAGGAGTCACGGTACCTGAATAAGTAAGATTTCCACCAAGATATATAGAAGCAAACGGAGATGCACCCGGAGCGCTTATTACGGCATTATCAAATGTTAAATTTCCTGTTACTGTAGTGTTATTTCCTGAAAATGTTTTTGTACCGCCTGTCAGTTTTAAATTCGGATAAGTCGACGCAGGTATCGTGAATGGACCTGATTGTGCAAAATCTATTGTACTTGCAGAATTTAGTGTTCCCCAGGTCGGCAATGTATTATTCTGAACAGTTATTGTTGAATTTGCACTTAAATCAATTATTCCAATTAGAAAAAAAGATGAAGGGATCGTAAAATTTATTGAGTTAATTCCGTCTCCAAGTACAACTTTTGAACTGTTACCGGCAACTATCCAGTCGCTGCCAATCGTAGCTGCACTGCCATTTTGAGCTATAAATGTCTGGTTATCAGATACAAAGTCCGATGGATTTGATCCTGAACCATCCGGCTCTGTTCCCCAGTTAGTCGTTACATCAAGATTACTGCCCGCCATATTGTAATAAATAGCATTCGCTGCACCTGTCACGGCAACATTCTGTGTTGAGGCACCTGTACTTGCATTTGTCACATTCCCGATATAAGTTCCAACACCTGCAGGATTAAAACGTACTTCAATTGTTTTGATTGATACCGTTCCGCTAACTGGTGTAAAGGATAAAGAACTTCCAAACACACCAATGCCGTTCTCTCTTACTTGATATCCTGTAGGTGGTGTGATAATTAAATCTTCTGTTAAATTTGTTGCTGATACTGTATAAGTCTGTGATGCAGAAGGCGTGCCGACCGTCGTTGAAAACGGTGTTAATGTTCCGGTAGTACTGATTGAAGGAGAAGATGTTACGGGAACTACATCGTTCCATGCAGTCCCGACCCTGATACCGTCTATTACAGCTGTTGGAGTATTTGATCCTTGTCTTAATGCAGCTTTGTCAATAGTTGTAGCATCAGCCGAAGTAACATCGGTGTTTGTTAAAGTTGGTGAAGGTTCTGTACCATTTATTACAGGATTAATAAACAATGTTGCTATATCGTTCGCCGCTCCTGAAACAAAAGTATATTTAATAACCATTAAATATGTAGTGTTCATTGCATATGAAAAATCAGTATATGTTGTTGCTGTAGTTACACTGCCTCTATTTATTGCAAACGCCAGATTATTTGATGCATCTTTTTTAACATAGAGTCTGCCGTAGAAACTTGTTGTTCCGGTCAGTAAATGTATGAAATAATCACCGGTAGTTGAAGCACCTGTAATATTTACCATAAAAGACATATATACACTTCCTGTCGTTTGAGCAGTAAAAGATTTATTGTCATCTTGACCACTTCCGGATATTGTTACAGCATTTCCTATACCCGAACCGGCAAAGCCTGAATAAGTCAATCCTGGTGCCGTAACAGTAATTGGTAAAGTAGTTCCTCCGCTATGTGCCGTCCAGCCATTAGCAGTTATTAATTGACCTGCATCATAATCAAAATCTTCTGTCAGTAATGCTTGTCCTAACCCCACATTTGTAAGAATAAAGACAATTATGGCGCTAAATAAAAAATGTTTAAATTTTCTCATGAGAATATATTATTATAATTTGTAAAATAATTTTTGTTAATTATGTTAGACATTTGTTATGAAAATGGTATAAGATTAATTTGTTACCTATGCAATATATATATTTTATACGAGACGTAGTGTTAAATTATTATTATGAAAATTATACAGTTTTGCCGCCGGATGAAAACTGTCGAACCTATGTACCGGGAAAAACTGCATATTGCAATATTTAAACTTTTTAAATAAAACTAATATATGTAGATGTAAATTCTCTTTTGCCGGAATCTAATCGGGAATTTATGTTTTAAAATTAATTGCCCGGCATATCGATTGATGCTATAAATATAGAATACTTAAGATTACTTAACAATGCAGAAGAACAGGGAATAGGCAATAGGGAAAAGGCAAAAGGGACGAACACCAGGAACAGTTATCTGATTGCTGAAGGGTTTGATATTTTCATTTTAGCTTTTTCGATTGTTTCTCGATTGTTTCTCGATTGTTTGTCGATCGTTTGTCGATTGATTCTCGATTGTTTGTCGATTGTTTGTCGATTGTTTGTCGATTGCTTGTCCTTCACGGCTCAATGAAAGCTAAATGAAGGCTCGACTGGAATATGAAAACAGTGAACAGTGACATAGAGACATAGTTACGTCGTTAATTTTTCTTCCATATAATACTGCAGGCAGGCAGGCGAACTTTGCGGTTAAAATCTCAAAAAATTTTCTTTGGTCTCGGTTTTTGTTTAGCTCTCACCATAAATTCAAAAAGTCATCAAAACATTCTCTATCTTCCATGTCCCTTTCATATTCAAAACTTGCCCGTAAAGAAACACACGCTCTGCAGGCTTGTATGGATATGCTTCTCCGGTTTCGTACTTGCCGTTCCTGTCGGAATCGACGTATGCTATAAGGAAATAGCTGCCTTCGAGTACATCCGTAAATGAAAATGCGGAGTCAACCGCCAGAACACGCGTAAAACTTATTTCGGGTTTATCCTTTCGAATAAGATTCAGAACTACCGGATGCTCAATCCTGTATCTATCCTGAACCGTACCAGTTATTTCTCCGAACTTTTTCTCCTCGGATACTGTAAATTTCAGACTGAAAGTATGAGACTGTTTATTCTTTATGTAATCTAACGACAAATTAACGGCTGCACCGTAATACAGCCCGACTGTAGGCGTCACTTCAAGTAGTGAATCGTTTTGCCAGTTGAACACGTATTTTATTTCTTTTCCGAGTGTATCTTTTAGAGATAATTTCTGCGTTATATCATCCTTCGGTGTTTCCCTGTTTTTAAAGTAAAGGTATAATTTCGATTTCAGTCCTGCATTCATTTCTCCTCTTGTTATGCTTGAAAAGACAGCACCGACCGAATCAGACTGCAGTCTGTTCAGAAATCCTTTGCTTGAAAAATAATCTTCCTGTACGAGTACATCCTTTAGTATAAAGTTAATTCCCGTGTGAGCAGATGTATCGCTTACCTCAACATCTTTTTCAGCGATTGATATTCTTTCAAAAACTTTATCATATAGTCCGTTGAAGTCATTATCAAACACAGTGAACAGCCTGTATTTTCCGGGGGATAAGTTTTCGAAACTGTAACTGCCGTCAGTACTCACGGGCATTATATAGTCGGGTATAGACTTTTCAGGGTCAATATTGTTTTCCTCACCCGGTGTTTGTTTATAGGCAAATACAAACGTCTTGTCGAAATTATCGCCGTACACTTTTCCCGATATCTTGCCCTTATCAATATTCGGACCCGTTGAGATTGCAAATTGTATCGGAGACCCTATCGGATTATTCCTTGCATCCTTAAAAACTATTCCGATTACAAAGAGGTACGTTTTGTTCTTCTCCAGTCCCTTTTCAAATTTAACCGTTACTTCTTTTCCGCTCCAGTCGTACGAAAGCGTACCTTTTGGTTTTGGAGTTATAAAGAAAGCGTCTATGAAACTTCTTCTGTCAACATATTCGTCGAATTCAATCGTAAGCTCGTTACCGCTGAAGTTTACAGTGTTGGGTCTCGGATAAAGATACTTTATTTTCGGCGGCACCTTATCATCTTCCCCGCCCGATGGCGGCTGCTGGTTTGCACATCCCGCGAAGAATGCGAAACAATAAAGTACTGCAAACAGGAATAATATTTTTGTGGTTCTTAAATACATTATTGTAATTTAACAGAAGCGGATTTAAGATTATACAGAAAAGATATGTACAGGAAATCATATCTCTCAATACAAAAAGATTTGCACACTGATTGCCATTAAAAAAGACTGATTGTCACTGATAAGATAAGAATTTTCACAGCACATTATAGAATGAACTTAAAAACAAGTAAAAATATTTACCACAGATAAAGAGTTTTAATGAATTAATTTATAATCACTTTTGTATCAGCCTCTTTCTGCGGAAATCCGTGTTTGAAAAATCTCTTAGTTCTATCAGTGTTACTCATAAATAAATCCGTACTTTGTTGTGCATATCTTTTCAATAATAATTCTCAATCTGCGTTAATCAGCATCTTTCAGTGAATATCCGTGTTTAATAAATCTCTTAGTTCTATCAGTGTAAATCATAAATAAATCAGTTTTTTCAGCGTGCATTTCTTTTCACTAATAAATCTCTATCCGTGTGAATCCGCTCTATCCGTGTGAATCTGTGTTCATAATTCTTTTAGTTCTATCAGTGTCCATCATAATCAATTCGAATTTTCAGCGTGCATCTCTTTTCAATAATAATTTTCTATCCGTGTGAATCCGCTCTATCCGTGTAAATCTGCGTTCTATAATCTTATAGTTCTATCAGTGTTCATTATAAATAAATCATTTCTTTCAGTGTGTATCTCTATTTAAAAATCATTTCAGCGCCTCAAACTCAACCCTCACAGTAGTTCCTTCTCCCTTAATGCTCGTATAGTTTATGTCAGCCTTCATGTCATCCAGTGATTTCTTCGTTATCGAAAGCCCGAGCCCCATGCCCGTTTTCTTCGTTGAGAAGTTCGGCTCGAAAAGTTTTTCAAGTAATTTTTCGTCCATCCCCACTCCGTTATCAATTATTTCTACTACTACTTTTTGGGGTTTATTGTAAGATCTCACACAAATCACTCTATTACCCATGCTGCTATCCATTTCTTCGAACGATTGCACTGCATTCTTTATTAAATTCTGGAATGCCCTGTTCATCTCCTGCCTGTCAGCGTTCACAATACTCAGGTCTTTACTGAGCTCTTTCTCTATTGTCAAATCCTTGCTCAGCGAATAAAGAGATATAACGTCTTCCAGTACTTCATTGATGTTCAGCGGCTCGTAATTTCTCCGTGGAAGTTTTGCGTAATCAGAGAATGCTGTTGCAATGTTCGCAAGCTTTTCAACTTCTTTTGTTATCAGTAACTTTGTTTTTGTTAGTGTTTCTTCAAACTGTTCAAATTCTTTTTCCTGATAAAGATTGTAAAGGTGCTCTATTGAAAGCTTCATCGGTGTCAGCGGATTCTTTATTTCATGGGCGACCCTCCTCGCAATGTCTCTCCATGCGGCTTCGCGCTCTGCCTTCTTAAGTGCTTCCCTTGACTTCTTCAGGTCATGAGTCATTTTGTTGAACGAATCCACTAAACTTCCGAATTCATCGCTTCGGTCGATGTCAATTAAAACATCTTCTTCGCCCTTAGCTATTTTTTCTGTTGCTTCCTGAAGTACGGATATAGGCTTAGAAAGTTTTGCCGTAATGAATCCAACTATAACAAACAAAATAATTATTACTATAAAGTATGAACCGAATATGAAAGTCAAAGTTTCGGTCAGTTCTTCTTGAATCTCTTTCTGCCTGTAAACCGATAAAGATGATATTATTCCATTAACGTTATTGTTTCTGTCTTTCAAAGGTTTATAACCGACAAGATAGTTCTGCCCCTGTATTTCTTTGCTTTCAAGAAAGAGGTCCCGCTTAAGTATCAGTATGTTGAAATAGCCCTCTTCGGGCACGCGTGTATCCAGAAAATCCGATTTGTAAAGTTCTTCGTTCGTTGTCGCGATAAGTTTTGATTTCACGAATATGTTGAAGTTCTTATCAACATTGCCGTAGCTCTTTGTGAGTATTTCTTTACCCGCAAACATAATCGTATCGGTCGGCTTATACCTGTTGAATAGAACTTTTTCGTCTTTAAGCGTCTCGTTCAACAGTCCCAGGTCGGAAAGAAGCTGGTTTCTGTAACTCACGTCATTCTTACTGCTTATGTACGACCTCGTGTAAATGGCAAGAATCACTATTGGTATTACTGAAACGAATATAAAAGTCAGGAATAGCTTTGACCTAAAATCTACCTTAAGCAAGCGTATGTTTATTAGATATCTTGAGGAGTAAACAATATTAAAAACTACGAAAATAGTTAAAGCAAACAGCACAAATTTAAGGAAGTAAAACATCAGAAGACTAAAATCATCGCGTTTAATGCTAATAACAAATATCCTTTCGTCCGAAGAATTAACCGGGCTGTTTATCTTTATGTAGTATGAACGATACCTTTCGTTTACGAGCGGGTCGTAACGCCACGAGGTGTTTTTCTCTGTTGATTTTATGCTTTCATTAAAGAGTCCTTTAAATTTCAATAAGCTCTTCGACACCTCTGCTTCGGTTGTGTTTATTATTTCATCGTTCAGTATTTCCGTGATTACGGGTTTTGATATTAACCTGTCCGATATGTTGCCGCTGTTGATGTTTGAATTACCGGTAAACTGATTCTCCGTAAAAAGATTTATCGTTTCGGAATTCAGTACCGCTATAATATATCCTTTTAACTCTGCATACTGCGTATTACGCAAATCCTCGTTCTCAATCGGAAGAATACCAGCAAAATATTTTTCGTTCGTGTTTTCGATTATTATTATATCGTCAAAGAATATCGGTTCCGGTGATTCCGTCAGGTCAAAATCAGGGTCAGTTTCAAAATCCGTTTCTTCCTGCAGCGTATCCGATTCATCTATTTCATTAATTATATTTCTTTCAAAATAATTCTTCTTTAAGAATGTTATTACGCTGTCGCTGTTAATCAGATTGTTGCTGTTGTTAAAATCACTGATTATTCTTTTTGATGTATCCGTCAGTATTATATCCGATTTGTACTTTTCATAGTTGAATTTTCCCTTGCTCCAGATAAAATATGGAAGCTTCACGGCTTTGTTCTCGTCAGATATATATTCGTCGAGGTATATGTCTTCCTTCAGTTTGCTTAGCTCATCTGAAAGAAGGAATATAATTTTGTCACTCTGATTCTCCGTAAGTTCAGCACCTATCTTTTCAACAAAGTATGTCTCTTGCGATTTCGTAAACTCGAGTATCAGAACAGGAGTAATTATAATACACCCGAGAAGAATTAAAGATAAATTCTTAACAGTAAAAAGCGGTATGCTTCTCTTTGAACTTATCTGCCTGAAAAAATAAGTTGATATTAAGAAAACAAGAAATGTAATTATAATCCTGTAAATATCTATGATATAGAAATCTACTTGAATTACATTGAATAACTCATTGATGGCAAGGAATAAAAGGAAAAGTATGAAAATGAACGACTTCCTGTAAATCTTAAACTGTGAAACACTTCTCGAACTGCTGATAAGCGCTATTACAAGCGATACATTAATAAGTATATAAGCAAAAGTTATAAGTAGAATCGAAAGCTGTATCACAAAAAGCGGCGTGTCGGGTATTATGTTGGACTTATCGAGCAGCTTGATGTTAGAATCAAAAATAAGACTCTGAATAACACTGCCGTAAACGTTGAACAATCCGAAATATACCGCGATAACAAACACGAATAATACTATGTGGAAAATTCTGAACCCGCTTTTTTCCTTCCTGCTTTCTGCAAAATGCGTAAATACATTCTTAATTAAAAAGGAGGAATAGACTACCACAAATAATATCGTAATCAGTACATCACCGAGCGACTGAAAGATTCCGCCCCCAAGCTTTGAAGCGAAAAACTGGGGATTGAAAAGTTCAAAGTCCATGAATGCAGACGGAAATCCGCTCAATATCCAGAAAAATCTTACCAAAAGAAGTGTTATAAGGAAAAGGAACAGCCGTATCCAGATTGATTTAAAAAGGTTTACGAACTTCAGCAGAATAGGTATTAAAAGAATCGTGAAAAGAAATCCGAGAACAGAAAGCAGAGTTCCCGACAGCTCTTCAATGTTATTCTTATGCTCGGAAAAATTGTACTTCGGATAGCTGAGAAGCCCTATTATATTTCCCTCATCACCGCGAAGTTCCAACTTTCCGTAAAGCGCTGTGAGAGTATCCTTTTTCTTGTATGCATCCTGTATTCCGGCAGACTGTATTTTAACAGGATCTGTGAGATCTTTTGAAATTTCTTCTGTGAATAGCCTGCCGTTGAATTCATACTGAGAAGGGCTGTATTTGCTGTCAACAAGTATTCCGCACACAAGAACACCCTGCACATTTGTTTCATTATCCAGTCTTAATATCGGCGTGTACTTTATCAGATACGTGAAAAACCCTATCTCCTTTATGAGCATCGTGGATTTTCCGTTCAGTGCTTTTTGTATCAGTATTATTTCCGGATAAAGCTGCTTTCCTTTGTAAAGAACCTGCTCAATTCTTTTATCAAAAATCTCAATATCATAACTGTCTCCCGCTGATGCACTGTAAACAACCTCATGAAGCTTTTTCATATCGCTTCTCTCAATGTCTTTTCTTACGTCAAGATTACCTGATATTTTATTCGAGGCTTCGGTCAGTTTTGCCGAAAGATTTTTAAAACTTACATTGAGGTATTTTTCTCGCTCTTTATTCTTTTCTTTTATTATCTGTTCTTCAGTCTCTGAAGCCTTTGAGATGATGTAGTTTGAGGTAATCTTTACTGCGAATATCCATATCAGCAGCACTATCAGCATCACTGACATCACTTTATACTTGCGAGGGAATAAGTAAGTTAAGTACAAGTGCGGAAGTGTCTAAGTTTTTTAATTCAGGTTTATCTGGTCGATGTACCATGTATCATACTGGTACCTCAGAGAAACAGATAATTTAAGTTCACGTTTTCCCGAACCGATATTGTAAGAATACCTGCCCATTACGAAAGCATAAGAATTCTTGTAGTATGAATTAATTAGTTTTACGCTTGTTACTTTAAAATAATCTATGAAATCTGAAACAATGTATTCCGCCTGACCGGTACTGTAATATCCTTTTTCATTGCTCATAATATCAAGGAATACTTCCCCGTCAAAATATTTGCTTATCAGACTGACACTGCCGTAAGAGAACCCGTTGGATATTTCCCTGAACGTTTTCTTACAAAGCTCATATTTCTTCTTTGCATTCTCCGATTTAAATTTCTTTTCTTTCCACCATCCGTCCTGTGAATATGATTCTGCCGGTATTGCAAAGAGAATCATTAACGAGAAAAGAATTGCTAATCTGCTGCTCATTTTCATTCTGATAATTTAGTCATTTATAATTCTTTTTTCAACATAAGAGTACCCCGTTTTAACAATCTTGTTCTTCCTTCTCTTCCTTCTCTTCCTGCTCTTCTTGCTCTTCCTGCTCTTCCTGCTCTTCCTGCTCTTTCTGCTCTTACTGCTCTTCCTGCTCTTCCTGCTCTTCCTGCTCTTCCTGCTCTTCCTGCTCTTCCTGTTCTTCCTGCTCTTCCTGCTCTTCCTGCTCTT
>Ga0172380_10004012_pt1 | contig 19439 bp, 21 predicted proteins | sample Leawe162metaG_FD_119747 | JGI IMG/M metagenome (GOLD analysis project Ga0172380, IMG submission 119747) | Leachate microbial communities from a municipal landfill in Southern Ontario, Canada - Leachate well 162 metaG | ecosystem: Engineered > Solid waste > Landfill > Unclassified | place... | reverse complement strand
CTGGGCGTGTCGAGGTGGACGATCATGGAGCCGCTGCTGCGGATGGAGCAGGACGCGCGCGCGCGCCTGGCGCTGTCGCAGCTGTTCGCCGCCGACGATAGCGGCGAGCGCGCCCCGGCGAGCGCGATGCTGGAGCGCAACCGCATCGCCGGCCTCGTGCGGGCGTGGGCGGCGGGCACGCCCTCGCACCTGTAGCGCCCGGCTAGCGGCCTTCGGGCTCCACGGTCTCGTCGAGGTCGGAGAGGCCTTCCACCAGCACCTCGATGCCTTCATGCGCGTGATCGGGTTCCGGCGCCTCTCCGTTCGCCATCTCCTCGACGAGCCGCAGCACCTCGAGGAGCTCTCGATCCTCGGGCTGCTTGAGGATGTCGGAGATGTGGTAGCCCCCGAACGCCTCGACGACCTGCGGGTAGTCGTCGATGACAAAGTCCGGCATCACGTCGACCTTGTAGGCGGGTAGCCGCTCGCGGTAGTCGTGGAGCGGCTTCACGAAGTAGCGCGTGACGTAGATGTCCAGGCCGTGCTTCTTCATGTCGTAGTGGCGGATGCCGACGCCCGACCACACGTAGATGGTGTGACCGGCATCGGTGATCGCCTTGAACACGTCGTGCGCGTGCGGGCGCAGCTGCCCGTTCCACATCACGAGGGTGTGGTCGACGTCGAAGAAGACGTTGAGCTGCCGCACCTAGCGCGAGCCTCGGCGTGACCTGCTCGCGGGCTTCGCGGCCTTCGAGGCTGCGGCACGCGGGGCGGTCCGACGCTCGTTCGCGGCCTCGAGCTGCACCACACGGTCGCCGAGGCGCTGGTTCTGCGACTGGAGCTGCTCGACGCGCTCCTGCAGTCGCTTCACATCCTCGGCGCGGTTCGCGCCTTCGCCGAGCGTCCGCGCGGTGATGCGGGCGCTGCGACTGAGGCGGCCATCGAGCGCACGCGCAGCCACGGCGTTCAGCGCACCCGCTGCTCGCACGTCGCGCAGTGCGCCGAGCGCGCTCACGGCGCTGAGCTGCACGCGCAGCCAGCCGTCATCGAGCAGCTGTTCGAGACGCTCGCGGACGCGCAGGCGTGTCGGCTCATCCGCGAACGGGGCGAGCACGCCCAGCGCGTCGACGGCGGCGCGGCGCGCGTTCTGGTGCACGCCCCACTGCGTGTAGTCGAGCAGCGTTGGGATCGCCTCGACGTTGCGGGAGTGGCCGAGGCCGCTCAGGGCGGCGGCGGTGATGACGTCGTTGTGCGCCTCGCGGCCGAGCACGCCGGTGAGCGTCGCGAGCGCCGAGGCGTCACGTGTGCGACCGAGCGCGTCGGCGGCAGCGGACTGCACGTAGTACGAGGCGTCGCCCTTGCCCTCGAGCAGGCCGGCGAGCGCCCGCGCGGCCTCGGCGTCCGCGGCGAACTGGCCGAGTGCCGCCGCGATCGCGCGGCGCACGCGCGACGGTCGTGCGCTCAGGCCGCTGATCAGCGCGTCGCGCGCAAGGTCGGAGCGCACCGTGCCGAGCGCGCTTGCGACCTCGGCACGCAGGAACTCGGACTCGCCGGTCTTGCGGAGGGCGGTGCGCAGCGCCTCGATCGCCGTGCGCGTGCCGAGCCGCGCGAGGCCCTTGGCGGCGAAGATGCGGCCCATCAGTTGCGGGTCATCCGCGAGCTGCGCGCGCAGCATCGCCTCGCCCGGCTCGAACGACAGCGTCTTCAGCACGCGGTTCGCAGGGTCGATCGAGACGAACGAGGGCTCGCCGTCGAGCGCGAAGACGAACGTCTGTCGCGCCTCGGTCAGCTCGACCGGCATCGAGCGCAATCCGCGCGGTGTGTGGAACGCGATCTCGATCGGCACGCGGTAGACCGAGGTGAGCTTGTCATCGGGCTGCTGCGTCTGCTCCAGCGTCACGGTCGCGGTGCCCGCAGTGCCGTTCCACGCGTAGGACGCCTTCAGCTCCGGGTGGCCGCCCTTCCACACCCACTGGTCGAAGAACCAGTCGAGGTTGCGGCCGGTCGCCTCCTCGATCGCGCGCTGCAGGTCGGGGGTGAGCACGGCGCGCTCACGGTGTTGCTCGACGTACGCGCGGATCGCCTTCCACCACAGGTCGTCGCCGAGCGTGTTGCGCAGCATGTCGAGCACCACCGAGCCGCGCTCGTACAGGTGGCGGTCGAAGATGTCGATCGGGTCGGTGTAGACGTGCTGCACCAGCGGGCGGCGGTAGGAGTTCGTGTCCTCCTGCAGGTAGATGTTCGCCTTGCGGTACACGTCGTAGCGGAACGCATCGAAGCCGTGCTGGTGCTCCACGAACAGCGCATCGAAGTACGTCGCGAACGACTCGTGCAGCCAGGCGTGCGGCCACTCGCGCGCGGTGAGCAGGTCGCCGAACCACTGGTGCGCCAGCTCGTGCGCGGTGATCGAGTCGGCGATCTCGGCGATGTCCGCGTGCGCTCGCTCATCGTGGAGCAGCGTGTCGGTCATCGTGGTGGCCGAGGTGTTCTCCATGCCGCCGAAGATGAAGTCGTGGATCGCGACGGTGGCGTACTTGTCGTACGGGTACGCGACACCGATGCGGTCCGCGAAGAAGCGCACCATCTCCGGCGTGCGCCCGAAGGTACGCACGAGGTCGTCCGCAGTGCCCGGCGCGCCGTAGTACTGAACCGGCACGCCGTCCGCGTCGTCCTCCACCACCTCGAACTCGCCGGCGGCGAGGGTGACGAGGTAGGCGGAGTGCGGCACGTCCTGTCGCCAGTGGTAGGTGACACCGCGGCGGCCGGCGCGCTTCGTGTCGACCAGGCGGCCGTTGGAGAGCGTGAACCAGCCGTCGGGCACGGTCGCGATCACCTCGAACGTCGACTTCTCGCCGGGAATGTCGAGGCACGGGAAGTAGTGCGGCGAGTCCTCGGCCTGGCCCTGCGTCCAGATCTGGAGCGGTCGGCCGGGGTACGCCTCCTCCGGCCGGTTGAAGTAGAGGCCACGCCGAGGCGTGCAGGAGTAGGTGACGACGACCGTGACGGACTGCGTCGAGGGGCGCGCGCGACCGAGGTCGATGCGGAGCTTGCCGTCGCCGTTCGTGAAGCGCAGCGCCTTGCCCGCCTCGTCGGTGACCGACTCCACCTGCAGGTCGACGGCGTCGAGGACGGCCTCGCGGACGCCCTCGGCGCGGGGGCGGAGGGTGGTCGTCGCGACACCGTGGACGACGCCGCGCGGGATGTCGAAGGTGAACGCGAGCCGCTGGTGCTCGACGTGGATCGGGCGGTCGCGGCCCCAGACGGGCTTGTCGCCGGCGATCGCGAAGGGGCGGCGGTCGGCCAGCGCCAGGTGCTGGTTCAGTCCCGTGCAGGCCAGCAGGCCACCATCGAACAGCTCGTGCTCGGCACCCGGCATCGCGTACCCCTCTCGCCCGCGGGCCTGTGACTGCATCTCTCGATTGGGGCGAGTATCGGGGGAGCGGTCGAGGCCTGTCCACGCGGCGGGGCTGCGCGGGCCTCGGCTTGTCCGGCGGGCGGCGGGCCCGTAGGCTGGCGCGCATGGTGACCCCGAGCGACTGGACCGACGCCGACATCGAGCGCCTGCTGGCGCCTGTGACCCGCCAGCTGGGCGCGCCGACCTCGCTGTCGCCGCTGCCGTACGACCTCAACGCCGGCGTCCCCGACGCCGCGAGCCTGCCCGCGCAGCAGCTGATCGAGGCGACGCGGCGCGCGCTGGAGGCCGACCCGGCAGGCACGCTCACCTACGGCGGAGCGCTGGGCTACGAGCCGCTGCGCGCCTGGATCGCGAACCGCTACCGCGAGGAGACCGGGCTCGACGTCACCTCGGCGCAGATCACGCTCACCTCGGGCAGCGCGCAGGCGATCGACAACATCGCCGCGACGTTCCTCGCGCCGGGTGACGTGGTGATCACGGGTGCGCCCACCTATCCCGGCGCCATCCGCTCCTTCATCGCGCGCGGCGCGCGCATCGTCGACGTGCCACAGGACGAGGGCGGCCTCGTCATGACGGCGCTCGCTGACACGCTCGCCTCGCTGCGCGCGGCGGGCGAGTCCGTGAAGCTCATCTACGTCATCGCGAACTACGACAACCCGAGCGGCGCGACGCTGCCCGTCGAGCGCCGCGTCGAGCTGGCGCGGCTGGCCGCGGAGCACAAGGTGCTGGTGGTCGAGGACGACGCCTACACCGGCATCGACCTGGAGGGGCCGCCGCCGACCTCGCTGTACCAGATTGCGCGGGGTCAGGGGATCCTGCGCGTCGGCACCTTCTCGAAGACGATCGCGACCGGGCTGCGCGTGGGCTGGGTGCTGGCCGCGCCTGCCGCGATCCGCGCGCTGGCGTTCATGCGCTTCGACAACGGCTCCGCGCCGTTCGTGCATCGAGCGGTCTACGAGTACCTGCAGATGGGCGCGTACGACCCGCACGTCGAGCGCCTGCGCGCGATCTATCGCGAGCGCCGCGACACTGCGATGGCCGCGCTGCTGGAGCACTGCGGCGATCACATCGAGGTCGAGATGCCGCGCGGCGGCTTCTTCCTCTGGCTGCGCCTGCGCAACGGCATGCGCGCCGCCGACGTGTTCGAGGCGGCGAAGCGGCATGGTGTCGCAGTGACGCCGGGCACCGGCTACTACCCGAACGGCGGCGGCGAGGATCGCATCCGCCTCGTCTTCTCCGTGCTGCCGCCCGATCAGCTCCGCGAGGCGCTCGCGCACTTCGGCGCGGCGGTCGCGGAGGTGGCGGCGGCGACCGCCCGCGCCTGATCCGCTCGGTTCTGCGGTAACGCTCGCGTGGCCTCGTACGTTTTGAGGTACGTACGGAGGTATCCGCCGATGCGTCGTCTGCTGCTCGTTCTCGCGATCCTCGTCACGCTCGCCGCGGCGGCACCGAGTGCGCACGCGCAGGAGGCGGCCGCGCCGCTGCCGCCCGGGCCGGGCGGGCGCATCATCTCCGGCTCGATCCCGCCGGACGGCGGCTTTGGGCTCGTCGTGTTCGGCGGCGGGACATACGGTCAGCTCGTGTCCGCCTCAGGATGCCCGGGGGCGCGTGTCGTCTTCTGGGTGACGCGCGGCGGCGAGTTCCTGGTATTCGTGCCGGGGACGGCGGTGGCGGCCGTGAACTCCGGCTTCCAGGCGGCGTTCCCGAATGACAGCATCCCCGCGAACACGGTGCTCCTCGGCCGCTGCCTCCCCGCACCCGCGGCGGGCATCGAGGGGCTGGTGACGCTGGGGCCGATCTGTCCCGTGCAGAGCGACCTGCTGCCGTGCCCCGACCGTCCGTACGAGGCGACGCTCGTCTTCCTCGACGCGCAGGGCCGCGAGGCGGCGCGGACGACCTCCGGAACGGACGGGCGCTACCGCGTGACGCTGCCGGCGGGGCGCTACACCGTGCTGCCGCTCGCGCCGGGGAGCGGCCCCTACCCTCGGGCCTCGGCGGTTGAGGCGACGGTGATCGCGGGCTTTGTCACCATCGTGAACATCAGCTACGACACCGGCATCCGCAGTGCGGTGCCGCCCGCGACGGCGACCGCAGTGCCCGGCGGGACGCCCACGCCCTGACCCTCGTGGGAGGGCCGAGGCTGACGGAGCGCTGTCGGCCGGTCGTGGGGGTGGGGAAGCCGTCGAAGGCTGCCGATGATCGGTGCACGGAGCCGGAGGAACCGGCCCCCGCAAGGAGTCTGCCGTGCTGCTGGGCGCCATCTGCGAGGCCTGCCGACAGCCGATGAGCGGCAATGTCACGAACGTACAGCTCGTCACCGGCGAGCTGGTGCAGGCCGGCATGACCGCCAGCCTGCGCGGGACGCGGTCGCCGGAGTCCTACAACCTGTGCGCGGGGTGTGCCGGTCGGGTCTACGACCTGCTGCACTCGATGACTCGGACGGCCGCCGCCGCCCAGTAGTCGCCCCCCCCTCGCGGGGCGCGTATCGGCGCTCCGGATGCCTGCGGTGGCCATGCGAGGCATACTGGGGCCATGTACCCCTCACTGGCAGGAAAGCGCGCCGTTGTCCTCGGCGGTTCTCGCGGCATCGGCCGCGCCATCGCCCTCCGGCTCGCCGCCGAGGGCACCCACGTCCTGGTGAACTACGCGCGCTCCTCGGAGGCCGCCGAGGTGACAGCCGCGGATTGCCGCGCGTTGGGCGTGGAGTCCGAGGCGGTGCGTGCCGATGTCGGCGACGCCACGGAGTTGGGCGCGCTGTTCGCTCGCGCCGAGGGCTGGGGCGGCCTCGACATCCTCGTGAACAACGCGGCGCGTGGCCTGGAACGGCCCCGCCCGGCGATCGAGCAGCGCCCGAAGCACCTGCGCGCGACCATGGACGTGAACGTCTTCGGCCCATGGACGGCCACGCAGGACGTGGTGCCGATCATGGAGCGCCGGGGTGGTGGCGCGATCGTGAACCTGCTGTCGCCGGGTGCGTGGAACTACATGCCCGACTACTCGGCGGTCGGCGTGAGCAAGGCCGCGCTCGCCTCGCTGACCCGCTACCTCGCCGTCGAGCTCGCGCCGCGCGGCATCCGCGTGAACGGCGTCTCGGCGGGGTGGGTCGAGGGATCCGAGGGCGAGCACTCGTATCGCGCGGGCATCTCCGCGCGCATCCGCCCGCACGTCCCCGCCGGTCGCAACGTCGCGCCGGAGGACGTCGCGAACGCGGTCGTGTGGCTCTGCTCCGACGAGGCATCTATGCTGGTTGGCGAGACGGTTCACCTGGACGGTGGATTCGCGCTCTCAGCCTGGCGCGCACTCCTCGAGGGCTAGCGCGCCGCGAACGTATCGTTCTCGCCACCGAAGGAGGGTCGCGTTGTCGCTGACCGATGATTTGCTGCGCGCGAACGCGCGTTACGCCACCGAGCAGTTCACGGGATCCGACCTGCAGGTGCGCCCGCTGCGCCACATCGCCATCCTGACCTGCATGGACTCCCGCTACACGGCACAGGGCGTGCTGGGGCTGGCGTTGGGCGACGCCCACGTGATCCGCAACGCCGGCGGGCGAGTCACCGAGGATGCGATCCGCTCGCTGGTGCTCTCCGCTGCGCTGCTGGGGACGCGGGCGTGCGTGGTGATTCACCACAGCGACTGCGGTCTCTTCGGCCAGAGCGACGAGGAGCTGCGCCAGCGCGTCGCGGAGGTCGCGGGGGCGCGCGCGACGTTCGGGTTCCTGCCCTTCGCCGACCTCGAACAGTCCGTGCGGGACGACCTGCACGCGCTCCAGGCGTCGCCGTACTTCCCGCCCGACTACGAGATCATCGGGTTCACGTACGACGTGCGCACCGGGCGGCTGAAGCACATCGAGCCGTAGCGGGCCGTTCGTCTCTTGCCTCGTTGCGGGCGCGCGGGATTACGATCGCGTGTGGCGGCGACGAGGAGGCCACGATGAAGGTTGCAATGACCCCGGCGCGGCGGCAGGCGCTGTTCAACGGTCTTGCGATCGCACTGCTGTTGCTCGCGAGCGGCTTCGGGAACACGTGGGTGCTGGTTGGGAGCGCGATCGCGCTGATCGCGCTGGGCATCGTGCTGGTGCCGGAGCAGCGCGGGCGCGGGCTGGTGACCGCCGCCGTCGCCGCGGGTGTCGCAGTCGTGGTCTCGATGCTGATCCGCGCGCTGCGCTAGCCTCGGTCGACGCGTCGCTTCAGTTGCCGTCGAGGTGCACGACGCGGAACCTGCGGTGTGTCGCCAGTCGCGCGGCAAGCAGCGATCGATGGCAGCGCGCCGGATCCGCCTCCAGGCAGAGCAGGCAGGTGCGCCGCTCCCGCACGAGATCGGCAAGCGCCTGGACACCCTCGGGGTTCGCGTCGAGGCGCGCCTCGTACGCCGCCGCGAAGGCCGTGAAGTCGCCGGTGTGGTGATACGCATCGCGGCCCGGCTTTGGCACGCCAAGGTCGCGGAACTGCCGGTACTCGATGCCGGCGGCCTGCAGCGTCGCGGCGAGCGCGGACTTCGAGAAGCCGGGACGGCGGCTGCGTGCTGCCTCGCGCACGTCGGCGACGACCTCGATCGCGCGCGCGCGCAGCGCCGCCACCAGCGTGTCAGGCGTCAGCGTGGCGTAGCCGATCGTGCACAGCGTCGGGTGGGCACGCGAGGCGGGCATGCGTCCATTGTGCACCTCGAGTAAGGCCTCGCGCGGTGAGCCTAGCGCGCCTCGCGCCACATCAGCCACAGGTGGGGGCCACCGCGCGCGAACTCCAGGCGCTTGAACGTGCGGAAGCCGTGGCGCTCATAGAAGTCGAGGTTGCGCGCCTTCGAGTTCTCGACGTACGCGGGCAAGTGTGCGGCGTCGACGCGCGCGAGCACGTGCGCCATGAGCGCCGAGCCGACGCCGTCGCGCTGTCGCGCCTGCTCGACCGCCAGCAGCGAGAGGTACCAGTGCGGCTCGCGCGGGTGCTCCGCAGCCGTGCGCTCCATGAGCTGCCAGATGCGCGGGAAGCGTGCGAGGCCGCTGATGCCCGCGAGTGCGGGGATGCCGCGCAGGCGCTCGGCACGCGTGTGCGGGAAGCAGCCGGGCGCGGGCCGCCAGAGCGCCGCACCCGAGCCGTCCTCGGCGAGGTACGCCTCGCCGCCAGGGATGTACGTGTCGCGCGCGTCGGCGCGGAACATGCGCGCCATCACCTCGTCGAAGCGTCCCGCGTCCGTGAACCAGCGGTAGAGCGGGTCGTCCTGGAACCCGTCGACGAGCGTGCGCACGACGGTGTCGAGGTCGTCCGGGGTCGCGCGCCGAATGGCGGGCACGCTCACCTCGGTCGCTCCGCTGCGGCGAGCGCCTGCGCGTAGCCGAGCGGGCGATGCGGGAGCGGGAAGCGTCGCGAGGGGTCGCGGCAGACCTGCGGCTCGCGCAGCGTCTCCAGCAGCAGGCGCGCCTCGCGGCGCGGCAGGCGGGCGAGCGTCCACGCGGCGTGCTCGCTGAACCGCTCGCCGAAGCCGGGGAGCGGCAGGTAGACCCGGCGATGGCCGTGCGCCCGCCCGATGCCGCGCACCACCTCGCCGAGGGTCAGGCGGTCGGCGCCGCAGATATCGAACGAGCGCCCGTCGAGCTCGGGGTCGAGCACGGCGATGCGCAGCGCCTCGACCACATCGGCGAGCGCGACCGGCTCGGACGGGGTGCGCCGCCACGCGAACAGCGGCACGACCGGAGAGCGGTCGACGCTGCGGCGCAGCAGCTCGAACAGCGTGCCGCCGCGGCCGACGATGAGCGGGGCGCGGAGGATGACGTGGCGCAGGCCGGACTGGCGCACCGCCAGCTCGACCGCCCAGCGCGCCAGCAGGTAGCGCGACTCGGCCGCCTCGTCGGCGGCGACGCAGCCGAGGAAGACGACGCGCTGCACCCCGGCGGCGCGCGCGGCGATCATCGTGTTCTGGATCGCCTCGACATCGTTCGCGACCGCGTCGCCGCGCCGGTCGAGCGTGTGCACGAGGTAGACGAGCGTCTCCACGCCGCGCATCGCGCCGTCCAGCCCGCGGCGGGTGAGCACGTCGGCGGTCACGGCGTCGACGCCGTGGTCGCGGAGCCGCAGCCCCTCGAACTCGGAGCGCACGAGCGCGCGCAGGCGCCCCGCCGTCTCCGGCCGCGCGGCGAGGTCATCGAGCAGGGCGCGCCCGACGAAGCCGGACGCGCCCGCTACCAGGATCACGGGGCTCCCTCGACCCTCGGTCGCCCGAGGACTAGCGGGTCACCGCGCCTTCGGCGGCGCTGGAGACGCCGCGCGCGTACTTCGCGAACACGCCCTGCGTGTAGCGCGGCGCCGGCGCGGTCCACGCGGCGAGGCGCGACGCCATCTCCGCCTCGCTGATGCCGAGGTCGAGGCGGCGGTTCGGCAGGTCGAAGGTGATCATGTCGCCCTCGCGCACCGCGGCGATCGGGCCGCCGACTGCGGCCTCGGGCGCGACGTGGCCGGCCATCAGGCCGTGGGTCGCGCCGGAGAAGCGGCCGTCCGTGAGCAGCGCGACCTGGTCGCCGATGCCCTCGCCGACGATGGCGGCGGTGACGCCCAGCATCTCGCGCATGCCGGGGCCGCCGACCGGGCCCTCGTAGCGGATGACGACGACGTCGCCGGGCTTGATCTGGCGCGCGGAGACCGCCTCGAAGGCGTCCTCCTCGCGGTCGAAGACGCGCGCGGGGCCCTGGAAGTAGGTGCGCTCCTCGCCGGCGACCTTGATGACGCAGCCGTCGGGGGCGAGGTTGCCCTTCAGGATGACCAGTCCGCCGTTGGGGCTGAGCGCCTGTGAGACGGGGAGGATGACGTCCTGGCCCGGCTGCTCGACGGCGTCCGCGGCCTCTTCGGCGATCGTGCGGCCGCTGACGGTCATCACGTCGCCGTGCAGCTTGCCGGCCTCCAGCAGGCGCTTCGCCAGGAGCGGCGTGCCGCCGGCGCGGTCCATGTCGAGCGCCACGTAGCGGCCGCCGGGGCGGAGGTCGCCGATGAGCGGGGTCTGCTCGCTGATGCGGTCGAAGTCGTCGATGTCGAGCTCGATGCCCGCCTCGCGTGCGATCGCCAGCAGGTGCAGCACGACGTTGGTGGAGCCACCGGTCGAGGCGGCGCAGATGATGCCGTTCTCCAGCGCCTTCCGCGTGATCAGGTCGCGCGGGAGCACGCCGCGGTTCAGGAGGTCCATCACCGTGCGGCCGGTGCGCTCGCCGACGCTCTCCTTGCGGGCGTCGGTGGCGCCGACGGTCGCCGTGCCCATGACCGACAGGCCCATGAACTCCAGCACGGTCGCCATGGTGTTGGCGGTGTACTGCGCGCCGCAGGCGCCGGCACCGGGGCAGGCCGCCGCCTCGAGGGTGGCGAGGCGCTCGTCGCTCATGTTGCCGGCGGCGTGCTGGCCGACGCCCTCGAACACGTCCTGGATGGTGACGTCGTGGCCCTCGAACTGGCCGGGGGCGATCGAGCCGGAGTAGAGCACCAGGCCCGGGATGTTCAGCCGCGCCAGCGCCATCGCGCCGGCCGGGATCGTCTTGTCGCAGCCGACGATGATCACGCAGGCGTCGAAGGAGTAGCCGATGCCGCAGAGCTCGATGGAGTCGGCGATCACCTCGCGGCTGATGAGCGAGGCCTTCATGCCCTCGGTGCCCATGGAGATGCCGTCGGAGATCGAGATCGTGTTGACCTCCATCGGCGTCCCGCCGGCGGCGCGGATACCGGCCATCACCTGCTGCGCCAGCATGCGCTGGCTCAGGTTGCAGGGCATGGTGCCGATCCACTCGTGGGCGACCATGATCAGCGGCTTCTTCAGATCGTCCTGGGTGAAGCCCACGGACTCGAAGTAGGAGCGCGCAGGGGCGCGACCCGGCCCGTCGACAAGGGTGTGGCTGCGGTGGCGAGGGTCGAACGGCATGGGCGGCTCCCGAGGTTGCTACGGCGTCGAAATCGGCTCGGCGGGGATGGTACCCCCTCGCGAGCGCACAGGGCGACGGGAGCGGGCGCGCGGGGTCGTCGCGCGGCTATACTCCGGCGAGCGACTACCTCGAGGAGACGACCGTGTACCGAACGATCCTGCTGACCCACGACGGGTCGGAACTCGCCGCCCTGGCGGTGTCCCACGCCGCGACCGTCGCGAAGGGCGCGAACGCGCGTGTCGTCGTCGTGCAGGCGATCGACTCCGTGGGCCAGATGATGAGCCGCATGACCCCCATGATTGAACCGGTACCGGTCGGCGATGTCACGGTCGAGCTGGCCGAGGAGATGGTCGCCGCCCAGCGCGAGGCCGCGGAGCAGAACCTCGTCGGCGTGAAGAGCGCGCTCGCGGCCGAGGGCATCACCGACGTCTCCACGAAGGTGGTCGAGGGTCCGGCCGGCGACGCCATTCTGGACACCGCGAACGCGGAGAACGCCGACCTCATCGTCATGGCGACGCACGGGCGCAGCGGCCTGGGCCGCGCGATCCTCGGGTCGGTCGCGGATCACGTGGTACGCAACGCGAAGCGGCAGGCCGTGCTGCTGGTGCGGCCGTCCGCGGAGTAGCCTCCACGCCCCACAGCAAGCAGGAAGCCCGGCGTGAGCCGGGCTTCTGTGTGCAGGAAGCCCGGTGCGAGCCGGGCTTCTGTGTGTATCAGAACTGGGGTGTATCGAGGTCGGGATGTGCCGATGGGTGGGCGCTACTGGTTGGCGATGTCGTCCTCGGGCCCGGGGATCGGCAGCAGCTGCGAGTGGCCGTCGGAGCCGGGGCAGAAGTGCTGGCCATCCGCCTCCATCGGCCGCGAGCAAAGCGGGCAGCGCGGTCGCCCCGCAGCCACCACGTCCACGATCGAGCGCACGAGGCCCAGCGCGGCGGCGCGCGTCATCTCCATGCGGAACGTCGGCGTGTCGCCTCGGTCGAAGCCCTCCTGGTCGTCGGCGAGCAGGATCACGCGCGGCGGCGCGTCCTGGAAGTCGATGCCGAGGCGGACGAGCTGCATATCCACGTCAGGGTGGAGTGTGAAGTCACCGACCGGGACGGCACGGGGAACCGGGGCGCCACGTTGCTGTGGGGCTCGATCCGCCAGCAGCTGCGAGATGCCGCGTCCGAGCGCGGACAGCTGCTCCTTCTCCAGCCACAGCGCCGCGTAGTTGGCGCCGGAGCGGACGCGGATGCGGAAGGTGCGCGCGCCGGGATCGCCGATCGCCTCGGCATCGACCGCGTCCACCATGTTGAAGTCGATCACGCGGTGGCCCTCCCCGGGGCGCGAGCGTAGGCAGCGCCTCCAGCGTCGGTCAATCGTACGCCCGTGGCGGGTATGCTGATCCGCGCATGCCGATGCTGGTGAGCATGCGCGTGAAGGGACGAGCGGTGTCGAGCAACCTCGCGGGGGCGATCTACGGCATGTGGCAGGACACCGACCGCGTCTTTGCGGGGCTGTCCGAGGCGGATGCGCTGGAGCAGCACGGTGGCGGCTCCTCGTTCGCGTGGACGCTGCTGCACATCGCGGGGTTCGAGGACGGCAACTTCAACGTGCGCGTACGCGGCGGGGAACGACACCCGGTGCTCCTCGATCAGTTCAGCCGGTTCCGGGAGACTCCCGGCGCCTCCGACAACTGGGAGCAGGTGCAGGAGGCCGTGCGCGGACTGCGCGCCGAGCTGCGTGGCTGGCTCGACAGCCTCTCGGAGGCCGAGGTCGCTGCGATGACCGCGCCTGCCACGTCTCGGCAGCCGGAGCAGCCGCTGGCGTACCTGCTGTGGCGCGACATCGCGCACGCCTACTTCCACATCGGCGAGGTCGCCGCGAAGCGCGGCCAGCTGGGGCACGATGTCGGCGACTACCCTGGCGCGTGGGAGCACGCGGTCTAGGGGCCTGGGAGGGCGCTTGAGCACGATCCTGGTCGTCGAGGACGATCCCGCGATCCTGGAAACCGTCTCCTACAACCTCCGCCGTGAGGGGCACGAGGTGGTGACCGCCACCGATGGACAGGCCGGTCTGCGCCTCGCGCGCGAGTCTGATCCCGACCTGATCGTGCTCGACCTGATGCTGCCGCGCATGTCGGGCATCGACGTCTGTCGCGTCGTCCGCGCGGAGCGCGCGGTGCCGATCATCATGCTCACCGCCCGCGACGAGGAAGCCGACAAGCTCGTCGGGCTGGAGGCGGGTGCGGACGACTACATCACGAAGCCGTTCTCCATGCGTGAGCTGATGGCGCGCGTGCACGCGCAGCTGCGCCGTGACCGGCTCTCGCGCACCGCCGCCGCGCCCTCGGCCGGCGGCGTGACGCTGACGGCCGGTGCGATCACGCTCGACACCGTCGCGCACGAGGTGCGCCGCGACGGCGCGGTCGTGTCGCTGCGCCCCAAGGAGTTCGACCTCCTGGAGTACCTGATGCGCCACCCGGGCCAGGCGCTGAGCCGTGAGCAGATCCTGGAGGGGGTGTGGGGGTACTCGTACCCCGGCGAGACGCGGACGGTGGACGTCCACATCCGCTGGCTGCGCGAGAAGCTGGAGGCGGAGCCCGCGCAGCCGGAGCACATCACGACGGTGCGCGGCCTGGGCTACAAGTTCGTCCCGTGAACTCCGGCGCGCCGCACCTGTCGCGCGCGATCGTGGTCGCCGCGGTGCTCGCGGCGGTCGTGCTGTGGACCCCGCCGGCGTTCGCGGCGGCGCTGGTCGTGATCGCCGTGCTGCTGCTGGCGGGCATCGCGACCGTCGAGGAACCGCGACCCGAGGTGGACGCGGACGAGCCGACGGAGCCCGCGGCGATCGAGTTCGCGCACCTCATCGAGCCGCTGGCGGAGGGGGTGCTGCTGCTGGACGAGCGTCGCGCCGTCGTCGCGGTGAACGCCGCGGCCGCGCGCATCCTGGGTCGCCCCACCGATGCGATGCTCGGCTCCTCGCTGATCGTGGCGCTGCGCGACCATGACCTCGCCGAGATCGTGCGCGCGGCCACGGGGACGCCGACGCCGGTGCATGTGTCATCGTCCGCGCACGACGTGGTCGCCACGGCCTCGGCGGTGGAGGCGGGGCCGGTGCGCACGCTCCTGGTGCTGGAGGACGTGACGGAGTTGGCGCGGGCGCGGAGGGCGCGCGCAGACCTCGTCGCGAACATGTCGCATGAGCTGCGCACGCCGGTCGCCGCCGCGCGCGCGATCGCGGAGACGCTGCAGGCAGGCGTGGACGAGCCGGAGGCAGCGGCGCGCTTCCACGACCGGCTGGTCGATGAGATCGGTCGCCTCGGCGCGATGGTCGACCGGCTGCTGCGCCTCTCTCGCCTGGAATCCGGCAGCGAGAGCATGGCGGTGGAGGCCCTGCGGCCCGCCGATCTGCTGCGCACTGCGGCCGAGCGCATCGAGCCGCTGGTGGAGGCGCGAGGCGCGCACATTGAGTGGGCGTGCGAGGAGGACCTGCCGCCGGTCGCCGGGGATCGCGCGCGGGTGTTGGAGGTGCTCTCGAACCTGCTCGACAACGCCGCGAAGTTCGCGCCGCAGGGGAGCGCGGTCGGTGCATGGGCGGAGCGCGAGGCCGATGGCATGGTGCGGTTCGAGGTGCGCGATGCGGGGCCGGGCATTCTGCCCGCCGAGCGCACGCGCATCTTCGAGCGGTTCTACACGGGCGACCGTTCGCGGGGGAGCGGGGGCGGCACCGGCCTGGGGCTGGCGATCGCGCGGCACATCATCGGGCGCCTGGGTGGGCGCATCTGGGTGGCCGACCGCTCGCCGGGGACGACGATCTGCTTCACCCTGCCGATCGTCGCGACCGAGGCGGGTAGTGACGACGAGCCTGACGCCTCGACGATTCCAGACGAGGCGGCTGGCGAGGCGTAGCGCCGTCGGGCACACTGAGCGCGCGCACGAAGCGAGGTCGGCGATGCCACGAGAGCAGTTCCACCGCGGTCTGCAGGACGTCCAGGATGGCGTGCTGGAGCTTGGCTCGATGGTCGACCGGCAGATCGAACGCTCGCTGCAGGCGCTCGTCGATCGCGACATCCCACTCGCGGAGGCCGTGACCCGCGACGACGACGAGGTCAACCGCGGCCGCTTCCACCTCGACAATGTCTGTCTCTCGCTGCTCGCGCAGCAGGCGCCGATGGCGAGTGACCTGCGGCTGATCGTCGCCGTGCTGGCGATGGCGTCCGAGCTCGAGCGCATGGGTGATCACGCGGAAGGCATCGCGCGCATCGTCGTGCTGATGCGCGACGAGCCGCTGGTGAAGCCGCTGGTCGACATCCCCGCGATGGCGACGAAGGCGCGCGAGATGCTGCGGATCGCACTGGATGCGTTCGTGCAGCGCGACGTGGAGCGCGCGTACCAGGTCGGCCACATGGATGACGAGGTCGACGTGCTGTACGACCGCGTGTATCGCGACCTGGTCGACATCATGGTGCGCGACCCCTCCACGGTGGAGTCGTGCACGCGGCTGCTCTGGGTGGCGCACAACCTGGAGCGCATCGGCGATCGCGCGACGAACATCGCGGAGCGCGTCGTCTTCACCGTCACGGGCATGCTGCCGGAGATGGATGTGTCGTCCTACTAGCCGTCAGTCCGCGAGTGCGCGCCGCACCAGCTCGGAGCCTGCGGGGCCGAGATCGAGGGTGAGCGCGAACTCGCGGCCCTGCGCGCTCATCTTCGTCCAGCTCTTGCGCAGCACCTCGACCATCTTCTCGTCGGGCAGCCGTCCCGCGTACGCCTCCAGCTGCTCGCCGAGGAAGACGAGGCAGAGCGCGTCCTCCAGCGTCTGCGTGTCGGGATCGGTGTGCAGCGCGTCCTTCCGGACGATGCGCTGCACGCGCTCGATCGTCGCGGGCTCGTAGCCGACGGCGGCGAGGATGCGGCCCAGCTCGTCCGCGTGTACCTCGTGCAGCGCAGTGCGCCAGCGCAGGTAGGCGGTGCGACCGGCGGGATAGGAGGCGCGGGGCACGGTCCAGCGCTTGATGTGGTGGCCGCGGGCTGCCAGCAGCAGCGCCTCGTCGGCGTCGGGGCGGAGGCGGCGCACCCACTCGGTCATGAGCGCCGCGTGATGCAGCTCCTTCGGGCGCGGGCCGTCAGCGGTAGGCACCGACGTTGGGTCGGTGGCGTTCACGGCGTCGATGGCATCGATGGCGCGGGCAAAGCGGTCGTCCACGGCGTGCTCCCCGGCGATGTGATCGCCTTGACAGGCCCGGGCAGGCATCACTAGGATGCCATTGGCATTATTGTTGACCATCTTACTCGACAACGTGCCGCACGTGTGTGACCGCTTCGATGCCAGCGAAGGCGGAGGTGTTCCGATGACCGCTCCCTCTCAGACTGATGTTCCCGGTCGCGTCATCCCGATCCTCGAATCCGAGTTTGAGGACTTCCAGGGTGAGGCGAACGCATTCCTCGACGGTCAGCGCGAGGAGCCACAGTTCATCGGCTTCCGGCTGAAGCAGGGCGTCTACGGCCAGCGCCAGCCCGGGCGCCAGATGATCCGCGTGAAGCTACCGTTCGGTGGCGTCTCCGCGGATCAGATGGACGTCTTTGGCGAGGTCGCCGAGCGCTTTGCGCCGCTCCGCAAGGGCCACATCACGACCCGCCAGAACATCCAGTACCACCACTTCCCGCTGCAGGAGGCGACCGACCTCCTCCGCCTGCTCGGCACCGTCGGGCTCTCATCGCGTGAGGCGTGCGGCAACACCGTGCGCAACGTCACCGGCGACCCGTACGCGGGCGTGCGCACCGACGAGCCGTTCGATGTCACGCCGTACGCGGGTGCGTTCGTCCGCTACTGGGTGCGCAACGAGATCACCCAGCTGCTGCCCCGCAAGTGCAAGGTCGCCTTCACCGGCTCCGCGCAGGACGAGGCGATCACCGACATCCACGACATCGGCTTCCTCCCGGAGATCCGCGAGGTCAACGGCGTGCCGACGAAGGGCTTCAAGATGGTCGCGGGCGGTGGCCTGGCGATCATGGCGAAGCATGCGATCGTCGTGCGCGAGTGGGTCTCGGTGGACGAGTACCTGAAGGTCGCCGAGGCGGTCATCCGCATCTTCAACCAGGCCGACGAGCTCCGGAAGAACCGCGCGAAGGCCCGCCTCAAGTTCCTTGTGCACCGCATCGGCGCAGAGGCGTTCAACAAGATGGTCGACGAGGAGCTGCAGAAGCCCTGGGCGCAGCACGACATCAAGCCGGACGACCTGCTCTTCCTCGATGACGAAGAGGCCGAGGGGCCGCCGGCGCCCGCGAACGCGCCGCAGCCGACCGACGCCGACCACGCGGCCTTCGACCGCTTCGTCGCCTCGAACGTCCGCAAGCAGCGCCAGGCGGGCTACTGCACTGTCGAGGCACGCGTCTTGCAGGGCGACCTGACGCCGGAGCAGTTCCGCGGCCTGGCCAGCATCATGCGCACCTTCGGCAACGGCCGCGCGCGCACGACGGTCAGCCAGAACTTCGTGCTCCGCTGGATCCCGGAGGCGAGCGTCTACAGCGTCTGGAAGGCGCTGGGTGCGCTCGGCCTCGACCCCGCCGGTGCGGGCGAGATTGATGACGTGGTGTCGTGCCCCGGCACCGACTCCTGCAAGCTCGGCATCACCTGCTCGATGGGCCTCAACCGGGCGCTGTCGGCGAAGGTGCAGGAGCTGCAGATCACGGACGCGACGACGCGCAAGATGCGGCTGAACGTCAGTGGCTGCCCGAACTCCTGCGGTCAGCACCACATCGCCTCGATCGGGTTCCACGGCGCCGCCGTGAAGGCCTCGAACAACGAGGAGCGACAGGTGCCCGCGTACCACATCTTCGTGGGCGGCGGTCGCGGCAACGGCAACATCCGCATCGGCCAGTTGCTGAAGGCGCGCGTCCCCGCGAAGCGCGCCCCGCAGGTCGCCGAGCGCTTCATCCGCTACTACGAGGCGAACCGCGCCAGCGCGACCGAGGAGTTCAACGCCTTCGTCGACCGCGTGGGCACGGCGGTGTTCGAGGAGCAGGTCGCCGACCTGGCCCTGCCGCCGGAGTTCTCCGTGGCCTCGATGGACGAGTTCATCGACTGGGAGCGCGACGGCCTGTACGTGCTGGAGCGTGGCGAGGGCGAGTGCGCGATCTAGCCTCGCGCGGCTGAACGGACGATGGGGAGCGCGCGATCAGAACCGCGCGAAGGAGCAGCGAGTGACCGTGACACCGCACGTGGAGCTGACCCACCTCGAAGCACTCGAGGCGGAGTCGATCCACATCATCCGGGAGGTCGCGGCCGAGTTTGAGCGGCCGGGGCTGCTGTTCTCCGGCGGCAAGGACTCGATCGTCATGCTGCGGCTGGCCGAGAAGGCGTTCTGGCCGGCGCGCATCCCGTTCCCGGTCGTGCACATCGACACCGGGCACAACTTCCCGGAGGTGCTGGCCTACCGTGACCACCGCGTCGCGGAGCTCGGTGTGAAGCTCATCGTCGGCTCCGTGCAGGAGGCGATCGACGCCGGCACGCTGGTCGATGAGACGGGGCCGCGCATGTCGCGGAACCGCCTGCAGACGCCGGTGCTGCTGGAGACAGTCGCGCGCAACCGCTTTGACGCCGTCTTCGGCGGCGCGCGCCGCGATGAGGAGAAGGCCCGCGCCAAGGAGCGCGTCTACTCGCTGCGCGACGAGTTCGGGCAGTGGGATCCGAAGAACCAGCGCCCGGAGCTGTGGGATCTCTACAACGGTCGCCACCGCACGGGTGAGCACTTCCGCGTCTTCCCGCTGTCGAACTGGACCGAGCTCGACATCTGGCAGTACATCCAGCAGGACGGCATCGAGATCCCCTCGATCTACTTCGCGCATCAGCGTGAGGTGTTCGAGCGCGACGGCATGCTGATGGCGGCCAACGACTACGCCTCGCGCTACCCCTCGGAGACGCTGTCGCTGCGCACGGTGCGCTTCCGCACGGTGGGCGACATGACATGCACCGCGGCGGTGAGCAGCGCCGCGAGCACCGTCGAGGACGTGATCACGGAGATCGCCGCGACGCGGATCACTGAGCGTGGCGCGAGCCGTGCCGACGACAAGACCTCCGAGGCCGCGATGGAAGACCGCAAGCGTGAGGGCTACTTCTAGTGGAGATGCTGCGCTTCGCGACGGTCGGATCGGTCGATGACGGCAAGAGCACGCT
>Ga0172380_10004011_pt1 | contig 19439 bp, 22 predicted proteins | sample Leawe162metaG_FD_119747 | JGI IMG/M metagenome (GOLD analysis project Ga0172380, IMG submission 119747) | Leachate microbial communities from a municipal landfill in Southern Ontario, Canada - Leachate well 162 metaG | ecosystem: Engineered > Solid waste > Landfill > Unclassified | place... | reverse complement strand
GTCTGTTCTCCAGCCCGGCGATGTCGTACACGCCGCTGCCGCCGATGATGCCGATACTTGCCTGTGTCATGGTGCAACCCTAAGCCCTGAAAAGGGTGTGGATTGAAACAGGAAACCCTGTTTGACTCAAGGTGCCATGTGTGATGTTTCTCACAGACTGTTCATCCGCCCCCACCTATCATGCAATCCCGTTTCACCCACACGAACTAAGGAGCATCCCATGAAATTCAACGTTGGCAGCACTGATCGCATACTGCGCATCATCGTCGGACTGGTTTTGATTGGCCTCGCCGCAACCGGCACGGTTGGCATCTGGGGCTATATCGGCATCATGCCTTTGCTCACCGGCTTGTTCAAATTCTGCCCGGCCTACACCCTTCTCGGCATGAACACTTGCCCGATGGAAAAGAAGTAACTCTCTTGCCCGACGCTGTCGGGCATTTTTTTGTTCAACGCTTTGGCTTAAGGAGATCACATGAAAAAATCACTGCTACTGTCTGCACTGCTCGTCCTGTCCATGCCTGCAATGGCAGACAAACTGGATAAATACCGTGAAGAAAGCCGTGCCGTCATCGGCCCATTCATGCAACAACTCATGGCCGAAAACAAAAAAGCCGTGACTGAAGGCGGCCCTGAATCCGCCGTCAAAGTGTGCAAGGACATCGCCCCGAAGATGGCCGGAGACATTTCACGCCAGCAAGGCTGGAAACTGACGCGCGTCTCAAACAAAGTACGCAACCCCATGCTGGGAACCCCGGATGCATGGGAACAGAAGGCGCTAAAGAAAATGGAGAAGCGCCTAGCCAAGGGTGAAAAACCGGAGACGCTGGAAATTGCCGAAATCGTGAAGGAGCCCAACGGCAAGTATCTGCGCTACATGAAAGGCATCGTGCTGCAACCTGGTTGCGTGGCCTGTCATGGCAGTGAAAACGAAATATCTCCTGCTACCAAAGCTCGCCTGAGTGAGGAATACCCGCATGACCAAGCCACCGGTTACAAGCCAGGTGAACTGCGCGGCGGAGTGAGCATCAAACGTCGGTTGTAAATCGCCGTTAGTTTATTTTGTCCATGTTCTGGCTGAACATGCCGGGGGCTGATAATCAGGCTCCGGCAAAAAATCAGCCAGACATCATGCGGGCATAGGTCGCATTATCCACCTCGTAACACTCGCACGACGCAGCTTCCAGCCCATTACGGTCGAGTATCGTGACATCACCGCGACTGTAGGCGATCAAATTGCGCTTGTGTAAGGCAATAGCCGCAGCCGTGATACCAACGCGGCGCACACCCAGCTTGCATGCCAGAAATTCATGCGTGACATGGAACTTGTTAGAGCGTGCCCGATCCTGTGTCATGAGTAAGCAGCGAGCCAGACGTGACTCCAGCAAATGATAGTGGGCACAGGCAGCGGTTTGTACGACCTGTTCGATCACCGTGAACAGATAGCGTTGCAGCACACGGCGCAGCTCCGGAGTCCGTTGCACTTCACGCAAGAATGGAGCAGTCGCCATGCGTAACGCAGCACCCGCGCCCTGCACCAATCCATGCAACGGCCATTCCGGCAAATCCAGGATGAGTGTGACGCCAAGCATGCCTTCATTGCCGACCAATCTCATCTCGAGCTTGTCCTGACCATCAATCTTCGATACCAGTGAAATGAAACTGCTTGTTGGAAAATACACATACCGGATCGGTTCATTCGGTTCGGCCAATATCTGGGCAAATGTCAAATCAACCGGCTCACAGGCGGCAAGGAAACGCTCACCGTCCTTGCGTGACAAACTCGCAAGCAACAGATTGCTTTCCTGAACGTCGTTCCAATTCGCCATGCAACATCTCCCGATTTAAGCAAAGCCGACAAACAACACACACCGCTGTAATTGCCAATCCGATTCAGGTTACGTATCTGGTGTGGCTTTGCCGTGTATACGTCACCCAGAATGGTCTGGAAAAACGCGAGGTTGGTCACTAGCGCACAAATACATGTCACGTTTCAACAGCGAGTTTGCATCAGCATTCTTTACCCTACTGCATATTCAATCGACCTGCCGCAAAGTATCGCGTGCAACAGCTTGTTGTGCCCCCCAGATCGACCGCCTGTTTTGCAAAAACCAAAGCTTCGGCAACCCGTTTCTGGTCCATCAACACCTGCACGAGATTATTGAAGACAATGTCAGAATCAGGGCGATCCTGTGCAGCCCGCCGGTACGCGATTTCTGCTAAGCCAACAAGCCGTTGCGCCTTGTGGCAGAAAGCATCTCTACCCGCAACGGCAATTGTGCTGAGCCCATGCGCCCAACATGATCGAAAAACAAACGCCCGCAATGAAGCGGGCGCCGGTTCGTTTCAGCATGCCGAAGCGGCCTTAACGTGCGGAACGGGTGAATGGAAACACCTTGGTGAATCCAAGAACATCTGTCACCAGCAACACGATGAAAACGGTGAACAGAATGCCGATAATGTCACCTCCGGCGGGCAACGTATCCAGCTTGCCTGCCACCGTTTGCACTTCTTCATCAGTCAGCGCGGCCACGCGCGCGTGAGCGGTAGCGGCATCAACACCTTGATCCTGCATGGCTTGACGTACATCCGCACGATCAAGGAAGGTACTGATACGCGCACGATCAGATTGGGATTGAGCCAAGCCAGCGACCTGGTCTGTCCCCACCATAGCGGCATAGGCAGACTGCATCGGCAAACTCAAACTCAACATACCGGCGATCAGGACACGACTGGTGATACGCATAAAATGTAAATTCATTTCATTCTCCTTATTAAGTAACGTGTTCGATTTTTACTTGAACTTGGCTTTGGCATCAGACACCCCAGATCCCAGATCCTCCCAAATCGTGTCAGCTGTGGTTTTGATCTGCTCCCACGCTTCTTCGCTTGCTGTGCCAAGCTCTTTCAGCTTTTCTGAAGCGGCACGGTGTTGGGCACGCAATGCCTGACTTTGCCCGGCAAGTTTGAGTTTCATGTCCGCGCTGGTGTTCCCCATCTTGGCTTCCAGCAGATCGATCTGGGCACCCCATTCCTTCAGCTGTGCGGCCCTTTTCTGTTTGTATGCTTCTTGTAATTGCATGATTCACTCCTTGAGTAGCAGATGTTTGCCCAGACTTATTTTCCTGCCTTGATGGCTAGTTGATTATTGACACTACTCACACCAGACACCGCACTTGCCAGAGAACTCGCCAATTCTTTTTTCGCCTGGCTATCAACCGACCCACTTAATGTCACCACGCCTTTGACGGTATCCACGCTGATCTGCAGCGTCTTCAATCCCGGCTCGGCAAAGATGGCGGCTTTGACTTTGGTAGTGATCTCGGCGTCATCCATCGCCACACCCGCCTTATTGCTCTGCTCTGCCATGGATCCGGCAACCTTGTCCGCCGCATCACCGATTTTTTGTCCCGCCTGATTCACGGAACTGTCAATATTCCTGCCTGCGGTTTCTGCGGGGCCTGGTTTATCGCATGCAGCCAATCCGGCCAACAACAGCGAAGTACCGACTAACTTTAATATTTGTGAACTATTCATTTTTTTCTTTCTCAAGTCTGTTTATTAAAATGTGTGCCTGTTACAAAAAAAGGCTTTGGAAAATTCCAAAGCCCGTTGCCTAACTTATTTGGGGTAAGTGTAGATGATGTTGACGCGGCGATTTTCCTGCTGATCTTCCAGTGTGGTGCTATAAGCAGCACGACTGGTTGCACCGAAAGCAGAGGCAGAAAGACGTGAGCGTGACACGCCCTGTTTCTCCACCAGATAGTCCACTACCTTTTCCGCACGTGTTATAGATATCTTCATCGCCATGGCCGGATTTACCTTGAGCCTGTCCGCATCTTCGCCAAGATACTTGCCGCTGTGGGCCTCCACAATGGCGTTGACAGTCGGATTCGACTTCAAGAATTTCGCCACTTCGTTTAGTTCGCCAAAGTATTTTGGATCCACATTAGATTTGTAGGGGTCGAATTCCATTTCCAGTGCCATCGTGAGACGGGCCGGCACTACCTTGAGGTCGGCAATATCGGTAACGCATGCGATAACGGCATTGATACGACGATTGGCCTGCATGCCCCCGGGCATACGATTGTCCGCGATGGGACGAGTTGCGCCGTAACCCACTGCTGACAAACGCGAAGGGGCGATCTTCTGGTTATTCACCAGATAGCTCACCACACTGTCCGCCCGTTGCTGCGACAGTTTCATGTTCATTTCGCTGGCGCCGACATTATCCGAGTGGCCTTCGATCACTGCTGTCGTATCGGGATATTTCTTCATGAAGGTGCCGATAACAGCCAATTTTTCTCTTTCTTCAGGCTGGATATCGCTCTGTTTGATCGTGAACTGAATGTCCAGAATACTGCAGTACTGCTGCATCTTCACTTTGACCGGCACAATGACCACGATTGGCGCGGCGGCGGCAATCGGTGCCGGGGCAATGGCTTGACGCACAGGTGCCGGCTCATCACGGCCAAAACGATAGACCAAGCCTACCGACAGCATATTGATGTCACCCTTGTTGCCCACGCCATCCTTGATACGGTAGCGCTCCACTTCGGCACGCAAGCCAAGTGCGCGGGTCAGGTCATATTGCAGACCCAGACCTGCCTTATAGTTGACGCCTGTTTCTTCAGGGTTGGCAATTATCGGCAGATTGACTGCGCCGGTGCTGGTGAAACTGTCTTTTGCCTGCGCATAGTTCATACCCACCCGGCCAAAGGCAGAGAATTTTTCCGTGATCGGCCACAAACCCACCAGATCCAGGTTGAGCCCCTGCAGCTTGATCGTTCCAGCCAGCGTTCCAGCAGGAACCGTGGTTGCGGTATAGCCGAATTGACCCAGATTGAAATATCCGCCCTCAACCGCCAGATGCTGGCTGAACTGGTAACCACCAAACAATTTGTAGGCCAGATTCGTCTCGTCTTTTTCGAAGATGCTGGTCGCAAGGCCAGCACCGGCCAGCTCCGCCGTAATCGTGCTTTCATCGATACGAGCACTGGACTGGCCCACATTAAGTCCGCCGTACCAGAACGAATAGTCTTCAGCCAGCGCATACGGACTTGCCATCACAGTGCATCCCATCAAGCCCAGCACCGCCACATTAATCACTTTTCTTTTCATGTTGTTCTCCAAAAAATATGTTGCTATTCATCAAGTACTGCGTATTCAATAATCCTTCTGGATTGCTCTTTCGCCTTACGGTACGGTAATGGTGGTCACCGAGGGAGCGGCAGCACCGGTCAACACGATCGCACCGGCAACACCGCCAGCGCCCCCCAATACCCTGCCCTCAACTGTTGAGCCATCAAGAATCGTCGCATCCCGGCCGGCCAGAATATTTCCGTTCCACGCAGTTCCCGATCCGATGGTGATATCCCTGCCGACCACGAACCATATGTTTCTGGCCTGGGCCTGATTGGCTAGAACGATGCTGCTTGGCAGGAGCAGCGTCCCTGAGTCGGTGAAATCACCCGTCCCGCCGATTGTTCCAACCTTGATGATGAAGATGGCGTTCGCATTGTTCTGGGCATCGAAGGTGGAAACCCCGCCGGCCGACAAACCAAGATTGGCCTCGTTATAGACACCCGGCAACAGCGTCTTGCCGGCCAACTGACCCGAAAGGAAACCCGGGGCGAAGGTATCTACTTTGCCAAAGCCCTCGGTCCACGCGGCAGTCAAGTCGGTCATGACACCGGCTGCGGTGAAACCATTGTCAGAGTCCCCGGTAAAGCGGATCAAACCGTTCACTGTCAGTCCTGTGACATGTGCCCCGTAAGCCTCAACCAGGCAGGACTGGGATGCCGGGCCGGGAGCCCCGGTAGAATCGGTACAGGTGATGCTTGGCGACAGCGCGATATTCCCGTTGACCACGGTGACACCGGTTGAGCTCATTGCGGTGTACGCTGCAATCCCATAACTGGATGCTGCACCAAGATTGATAGCGAGAGGCACCACCGCAGCGGCAGTTTTGAAACTCCACGCGTAACTACAAGCGATCGGAACGCTACCAGTGGCGATTGAGCTCGTTGCGGCAACCGTGATGATTGCCGTATAGCGGGTATCAGCCAACAGCGGTGCCGATGTCGTCAAGGTCGCAACCATATTCGTGCCATTCATGGCAACGGTGCCGGGGACGATGGTTCCACTTCCGGTAGTCATGTCTTTGAGCGTAAACGTGCTCAACGCACCGGGTATGGCAGAGACAATCGTTGCCGGATCCATCGCCAGACTGAAGGTGGCAGTGATGAGCTTGACACCAGTGCCTACCGATACAGACTGGTTACTGTTGACGGGAACCGATGAATTTACTTTAGGTATGGTGGGACCGGCGGCAGCAGTACACACGCCGCCGGGGATGATCGTCCCCGGCGGCGCGCCGAGCACCACACCGACCCCGCCGCCGCCCAGGATTGGGTCACTTCCACCATTCCCACAACCAACCGTAAAGGCGGTCAACAGCACTGCTGTGAACCACAACAACGGCTTGTTGACGCTATTGAACATGTTCATTTGTTTCTCCTTGTTATCGATTCCATAACAAACTCAATTGCCGACTAACCTGAATTCAGGACATTCCTATTTCTGGTATGCGTTATCCACCATGCCAGCCATTCACTCTGTTCACTAGCGCACACAATCAGAAATTTTTATTTGTACGATGCCAACACAGGCCGCTCGCAATGCGATCAACAACAGATGAACTGCACGTACAAAATTGGCAAGAAAAAAGGCCGTCTCGCGACGGCCTTTGTTCACTTCTTTACAACCCCTGCGACATATTTCAAGGGGCTTTGGTAACGGTATCCGCAATCAAGGTAACCCGATCGGATATCCCGAACAGACTGCCGGTTATTTGAGCACCTGCAAGCACATTGACTTGTGTCGCGGCAAATACGCTACCGTAGAAAATGGTGCCCGCTCCGATAGTCGTCACGCCGGCCGTCGTCCAGAAGACGTTTCTGGCCTCTGCTCCATTGGCCAGGACAATGCTGCCGCCTGGGGCTCCGGTAGTCAGCGTGCCACCGATCACGAAGATGAAGACTGCATTCGGATCACCCTGCGCATCGAGAGTAAGTGTTCCCGTTGTGATGCCCACGTTGGAAGCAGTCTTGTAAACACCCCGCGTCATGGTCAGCGTTCCCAGCTCAGTAGGCAAAACCTGAGTCGGTGCGGTCGGATTCGGGTCGGCATTGAGGAAGGTATTGGCAATCCCCACGTCGGTACTGGCTTGAGTCAACATTGCCCCCGTTGTTGTCCATACCGCATGCGGCAATGCATAGTGCAACGGATAGGGGAATGGCGCGGGATTGGCATCGGCTGGCGCATATGACGTTGATGCCATACCCACCCATGTCGTACCTGTAAGCTCGGTAAGGTCGCCTGCAGGTCCCGTGGGTGTAAATCCTGCTATAAACGTACGGGCTGCGGGTGTTATACCAATATCACCGTTAGTGATCGCGGTGACGCCCGTTGTTGTAATGGCCTGATTGGCAAAAATCACAAATCTGCCAGCCTCGCCAAGAGTCGGTGCTGTCGGGTTTGCTGCAGCCAGGGTTACGGTAACCGTATAGTCCACCGTTGTGGTATCACCTGCTGTGACTGTATAGACCACCGGAGCGGTAAAGTCGTTTTGTGTGGCTGTACTGGTCTGCACAGCTGCACCGACTTTAACGTTGACACCCGTAGTTGTGAAGGTCGCAACCAGAGTCGTGACGTCGGAGACAGCTGGTACGAGCACCGCGATGGTTTTGGCCGGCTCATTAATCACACCTGTAACTCCGAGAATGGAATATGCAGTAATCGCTTTGTCAGCAGTTCCCGCCACAGTAACGGTAACGGTGTAATTCACCGTTGAAGCATCTGCCGCTGTGACGATGTAGACCACCGGGCTGGTGAAGTTATTGGCCGTAGCAGCACTGGTTTGTACTGCGGCACCCACCTTGACGCTAACACCCGTGGATACAAAAGTCGCAACCAGAGCGGTGACATCGGTTCCGTTCGGCACGGTGACCGCAATCGTTTTGGCCACTTCATTGACCACACCCGTTGCACCGGTATATCCGGCAAACGAGAATGCAGTGATGGCTTTTGCGGTATTCGCCGCCACAGTAACGGTAACGGTGTAATTCACCGTTGAAGCATTTGCCGCTGTGACGATATAGACCACCGGACTGGAGAAGTTATTGGCCGTAGCAGCACTGGTTTGTACTGCGGCACCCACCTTGACGCTAACACCCGTGGTTGCAAAAGTCGCAACCAGAGCCGTGACATCGGTACCAAACGGCACGGTGACCGCAATCGTTTTGGCCACTTCATTGACCACACCCGTTGCACCGGTATATCCGGCGAATGAGAAGGAGGTTATCGCTTTGGCAGTGTTCGCAGCCACGGTAACGCTGACGGTATAAGTCGCCGTTGACGCATCGCCTGCGGTGACAATGTACGCCACCGGACTGGTGAAGTCATTCGCCGTTGCGGTACTGGTCTGTACTGTTGCGCCGACTTTGACAGTTGCACCAGTTGTGGCAAAGGTTGCCACCAGCGTCGTGACATCCGTACCAAACGGCACAGTCACTGCGATGGTCTTGGCGGGTTCGTTAATCACGCCCGTCGCGCCCGTGTATCCGGCGAATGAGAAACCGGTCAACGCTTTGGCGGTTGCCGCAGCAACGGTGACAGTGACAGTGTAGGTCGCGGTTGAGGCATCAGCCGCTGTGACGATGTAGGCCACCGGGCTGGTGAAGTTATTGGCCGTAACAGCACTGGTTTGTACTGCGGCACCCACCTTGACGCTAACACCCGTGGCTGCAAAAGTCGCAACCAGGGCCGTGACATTTGTTCCGTTCGGCACGGTGACCGCAATCGTCTTGGCCGGCTCATTTACAACACCGGTAGCACCCGCAACTGAAAACGCAGTAATCGCTTTAGATGTTGTTGATGTGGTTGCGCCACCCGCATCCATGATCGGTGCATTATTACCGTTTCCACAGCCCGCCGCGAAAGCGACCACCAGCAGTGTCACGAACCACGTTAGCGGTTTGGCAAGATATTTCATTTTGCTCATTTCCTTCTCCTTAAATTTATCGCTTCAAACAACTTTTGCCTGACCTGTTCAATCCCACTGCCGATCAAGCGACCCTAGAATTCCTCACAGTCGGTGGACTTATCCTCTCTTGGGAAACACAACACTGTTCACTAGCGCACATAACGGAAACTATTGAAGCCCTGTGATGCGGAAGACAGGGTATGAATATGTGATGGCCGCACTCAATGAATGTGATTTCTTATTCAGAAGTGTGCGACAACGCACGGTGCGCATATGTTGAAAGGCGTTCAATCTGCTCGGATTATTAAGAAACAACTTGAACACAAAGTTGTTTTAATCCCACCAAGTGGCGGTATACGCCTTGAGGGGGTCACTCGCGCGTTACCGAAAAAGTGCATGCGGAGAAATTGGAAAATCAGATTTCTTTGTGATCGCAGAATATTGCCCTGCAACAGTGGCGCTGTGGCGTTCGAAATTTAACTTTGAAATTAGGATGAAAAAAGATGAACAAGCTCAATCCATCAAGAACAAAAATATTAAGTGTGATCGGCATCGCTGCCGTGATGACGCTGGCCGCATGTGCCAGCACACCCCCTCCTACGGAACAAATAGCCGTATCCAGAGCTGCTGTGAGCAGCGCCAATAGCAATGGTGCGAATGAATTCGCCCCGATCCAGCTGAAGTCTGCGATGGAAAAGCTGGCTGCTGCCGAACAGGCGATGTCTGACAGAAAATTCAATCTCGCCCGTCAACTAGCCGAACAAGCCCAGGTAGATGCACAACTGGCAAGCTCGGTCGCTGATTCAGCCAAAGCCCAAAAAGCTGCTGCTGCCATTCAGGAAGACAGCCGCGTATTGCGCAAAGAGATCGACCGCCTTAACAAATAATTCCACTTGGAGCCCTCTATGAAAAATTTACGCCTTATTCCCGTGACCTTGATTGCAATGGCAGTGCTGGCTGGTTGCAATTCAACCAAACCCACTTCCGCACTCATGGCGGCACACGACTCTTACAACAGCGCCAGCGCCAATCCCGGCATCACCACCCTGGCACCGCTGGAACTGAAAGAGGCCGGCGACACCCTTGCGCGTGCTGACCTCGCTGCCAGCAAAGGAGAAGATGTTTCAACCATCGACCACCTGGCCTATCTGACCGAGCAAAAAGTGGCAATCGCACGTGAAACGGCCAGCCGCAAGAATGCCGAAGCGGCAGTCAGCAGCGCCCAGGCCAATCGCAACGAAGTGCGTCTTGAGGCCCGCACCGCCGAAGCAAACGCGGCGAATCAGCAGGTAGCCGTAATGAAAGATATCGCCAATCGACAAGCCGAAGAATTGGCTGCAGCCGATGCCAATGCAGCAAGCGATCAGGCACTCATTATGCAACAGCAGGATCAACTTAAAACGCTTAATGCCAAGCAGACCGAACGCGGTCTCGTCATCACTTTGGGTGATGTATTGTTCGCCACCAACAAGGCTGAATTGAAATTAGGCGGCATGAATAGCGTGCAAAAGTTGGCTGATTTTTTGAAATATGACCTGCATCAACGGGTATTGATCGAAGGCTATACAGATAGCATGGGCAGCGAAAGTTACAACCAGCAATTATCGGAACGTCGCGCCGAAAAAGTACGAGATGCACTGGTTAACCAAATGGGTATCAGCAGTGACCGCGTCAGTACACGCGGCTATGGCGAGCAGTATCCGATTGCGAGCAACGCCAACGCGACTGGTCGCCAATTAAATCGCCGTGTCGAGATTGTACTGTCGGACGCACACGGCAACATCACTTCACGTTAAGGATCAGCCATGTCATTGGGCACAATCATACTGGTCATCCTCGTGTTGATGTTGATTGGGGTGATACCAGCATGGCCACACAGCAAATCCTGGGGCTACGGCCCCAGTGGCGGGCTTGGGTTGATCTTGCTTCTATTGCTGATTCTGCTTTTGAGCGGGCGCATCTGATACAGGCTGTACGGACCGAACCAACACACGGCCTGCGATTCAAGAAATATCTTTATATAACCACACAGGAGTAAAGCATCATGACCAAAAGATCATCCTCAAGCCTCACTGCTTCCAAAGACAAACTGCTGCAAGACTTGCAAATGGTGGTGACCGACGCGGAAGAATTGCTGCGTGCCACTTCCAGCCAGGCCGGGGAACAGGTTGTCGCTGCCCGTGCCCGCATCCAGAGCAGCCTGCAAGTGGTCAAAGAGCGTTTGCTCGACAGTGAGGAAGCCCTGCTCGACTACGCCAAACAGGCAACGAAAGTTACAGATGAATATGTGCACAAGAACCCCTGGCAGGCCATCGGCGTCTCTGCCGCTGTGGGTGCACTCATTGGAATGCTGATCGCTCGTCGTTAAGCCGTGAACGAATCAAGTGGATTGTTGGCATCTGTCAAAAGGCTGGCCGGAACCCTGCTTGGTCTCATACAGACGCGGTTTGAGCTGCTGGCGAACGAGATTGAGGAGGAGCGTCTGCACATCTGGCAGATGCTGTTTTTCGGCAGTCTCACCCTGTTTTTTGGTGGACTAACCGTTGTATTACTCACCACATTCGTCGTGGTTCTGTTTTGGAATAACCATCATTTGTGGGTGTTGGCGATGTTCACAGGACTCTATTTGTTATTGGGATTGTTAGCGTGGAATACCCTGCGCCGTCTCAGGAGCAGGAAATCAAAATTGTTTGCCACCAGCCTTGGCGAGTTGAACGATGACCGTGAGCATCTGGAGCGTGAGCCATGAACAAACAACTGAACCAGATCCACGTCCGCCGGCGTGTGCTGTTGGCCCGCATTGCGGGAGAGCGTGCCTTGATGGCAGAGCTTGAAACAAGCTGGCACAAACCGTTGGCACTGGCCGATATTGGATTCAAAGCGATACGCATGGCAAGGAGGCACCCCATATTGTTGGGCGGCGCAGTGTCGGCAATGTTTGCCTTTCGCCACAATGGCTTGGTGGTGTTGGCGTTACTCGGCTGGCGCTTCCTGCATCGCAATCCCGCTGTACTTTCTTCAGGCTATAACTACCTGACTACCGCAACCTGCATCCCAAAAGTAAAGCAGGAATCGCGGCCGGGCTCAGGTCCGGATGGTTCGTCAGAGAATAGTTACCGCTAAAAGCCTGCTTGATGGTGTTTGCATTCAAAGCCAAACCGAAAAACCGATTACACAGAGATCATTATGCCGAACGAAGCAATGAATGAATCAAATAGTGCGGGACTCGATATGCATAGTGCAATCATTTCCTTGCGAGAAAAGCTGGAAGCCATCGACAGTTATAACCGGCGCGCCGACACCTGTTTCGACCACGAACTCAAATCGATCATCGAGCACAACTGCAATGAAGAAAAAGAACATGCAGCGATGTTGCTGGAATGGATCCGCCGCCACGACACGCACTTCTCTGGTGAATTGAAGAACTTTCTATTCACCGACAAACCGATCGGCCAGCACCCATCAAAATAATTGTTGAAAGACGCACCAGGTAAACTCGTCAGCGCTTGTCATCAAACATAGCCTCCAGGCGCATCGAGAATGCCGGACTGATTTGGTACTGCATATCCCTGGGGAAATGGAGTTGCGGAATTAATTCAAAATACAGCCATTTCTGATGCAAGCGGTAGCGGTACAAAACCAGCATGACAAAATCACTCATCTGCATTTGCGGCTGACTCACCCCAAATGCGCTCACTTGGTAGAGCAAGGCGGCTCGATCATTAAGTGATTGGTAAAAAGACAGGCTCTGACTCAAGTCAAAACTTTGGGTATCTTTAAGCCAGGTCGCGATGCTGGTGGAACGGAACAAAAGCGGCGAATCGAAAGCTCGCTCAAAATCGATTTGCGTGGTCTCGCCAACACCCAGATCACTGAACCAATACACCGATTCTGCAGCAGTAAATCTCCATTTCTCCATGGGGATGGAATAACCCACTTTACTCCGCACAAATGGTCGCATTGGCAAGGGCATCTTGATGCCAACGTCAGTACGGTAACTCCAGTTATCTTCCCGGATTGCCGCGTAGCGCGCCGCTATCCCTGCACTTTTCGCCAATGCAGTTCTTTTCTGGGAAGTATGTGTGCTTTTTACGACTTGATCTTCCATGTCCCGCTCTGGATCGGTTTCAATCAACAAGCGCAATTTCCCCTCGGATATAGGCAAGCGCAAATCAACCCGTGCCGCCAGATCAAAGGCATCTGTTCCGCCATATCCCATCGGCCGTGACAGCGTCATCTGCAATACGCTTGGATTTCGTTCCTGGTAATGCGAATTACCCCCAAAATAACTATCGATGAAGCTGGCAAACTGTGTGAACTTGCCCGACAGATAATTACGCGAAGCTTCCATAGAATCGAAACTGTCGGAGATGGGTGTCTGCGGAATCGTCGGCTGCGTTGCGGCTTCCGCTTGTTCTTCAGCGCTCACAGGCAACGTGTGCCCACAGATAATGAGTACTAACAGAATGCGGGCTGGAATACGACGAAGGTTACGATGTTTTACAAAGATCGACATGGTGGATGTGCTGGCGCCGTTGCCACAACGCTATGGAATTGACCGGGCCAAACGGATTCCGAAAAAATTAAATCTGCGTTCAGGTTCGCAGCTGTTGCGCACTGCAGAGCGCGAATTGCGCGGAGCATTGTTCCATGAACCGCCGCGCAGCACCCGCATCTCGTTATCGCCTAGCCATGCAGCTCCATCAGCGGGAGCAGATGCGTAGCTATCGTGATAACTATCCTCAGTCCACTCCCATACATTCCCCAGCATGTCATACAAACCGAATGCATTAGGCTTGAAACTACCCACCGGCGAGGTGAAAACAAAACCATCGCTGCATTTATGCACCGACCACGATGTTGCACCACGGACTATCTTTTGTACGGTCTGATCCGCCACATTGGCGTAGCTGCATGCAACACCTGGATCGTCACCCCAATATCGTGCCGTACTGGTCTTGCCACGTGCCGCGTATTCCCATTCCGCTTCAGTCGGCAACCGATATCGTTTGCCCGTCACGCGCGATATCCACTTTGCATAGGCGCGGGCATCCTGCCAACCGATGCAGCCAATAGGCAAGTTACCCGCTTGAGAGGCACTTAATCTGCGCCAATCACCTTGCCGCTCTTTGACCACCCCCTCTTCCATCGTCCAGCAGGTATCGCCCGCCTTGTATTTGGTTTTATTTGCGAATCGCGAAAATTGATCACGCGTGATCTCGGTCGCACTGAGCGCAAAGGAAGCAATGTTGACTTGATGCTGCGGGCCTTCATCATCCCCTCGCCCATCTTCATCGGCAGGGGAGCCCATGACAAATCTCCCGGCAGGGACAACCACCATCCGGGGACAGGTTGAACAGTCACGAAAGGATTTTACCGCTTTGACAGGGGCTTTTTTAACGGGTGCTTTGCTGGAGTTTTTTTCAGCTTGCACGTGCAAAGGAGTGCACAGCAAACACAAGCTCGCCAAGATAATGCCAGTTGAGTTAAATCCGCGAATTTGTCTCTTATTCAGTTGCACTTTGAATTATCCTGGCTGGTAGAAAGTTATCGTTTAACCACGTTGGTCAGCATAGTTTATCTCCTGCTCATCACACCGTTCGTCAGCGAACATAGTTACAACATCGCTTCTGCACGGACGTTCGGCGCGGATAAACGGCCATCAAATCGCAAATGGTCGCAAGTGCGGCTTAAGCAGCCCCGGCTTGCGCCCTACCGAGCGGACATCGCAGTGGCTTGCCAGGCTTCAGCCGCCTCACTGCTAAAGATCGCCAACTGTTGCAGTACTGTCTGTACCGCATGATTGGCTGCGACGACCACGCCATAGGGATTTTCATTCTTGACGATCTCGATTGCTTCGAATTTGCGCGATGCCAGCACTTGGCGAGTCGTGCTTTCCACCATATAGGCACGCAACGTAAAGTGAACACGGCTGGGATGAGTCCACACTTCATGCTGCAGGCGAATGATTTCGGTATCCAGCCTCAAATCACCGCTGGCTGCACTGGGCGTCAGAATAACAGCGCGAAACGCACCACGGCTTTCTAACGCCGCGATAATGAGCGGTGTGACCATGCGTGCAGGGGTGTCCACCCATTTGTTGTAAGCATAGTATTCAAGGCGATGCGGTTCATGCACATAGATGATGCGCTGACTATCGAAACCGGAAACGGCATGCACTGGATTGACAATCAGGGTAGGCGCCATAGCGGATAGATTCATCGATGCCGGCCGGGTTACGGCAGTTTCGGCCGTTGAATTATCGAGCGAGTAAAAAACAGGCGACGTCATCTCTGCCTGATTCAACATGGCACAACCGCTCACCCAAGTGATCAACAGCCCGATGCCAACCAGCCGAATCCGTTTTGCAAAAGTTGGTTGATTCATGGCGTTTTTTCTCCTGTCAATGTCTCGCCCGGGCCTTCCAGCATCGGCTTTCTTCCAAACAGCAGGCCGGAAGGATTGCGTTCCATCTGTTCTGTCAGAAGTCGCATCGAAGTTGATAGTGCGCTTAGCTCACCCAGCAATCTCTCCAGTTCCGGCAAGGTTTCAGCCGTAAATCGCTCCACGTCGGCACCTACCGAATTGATGGTCTTGCCAGCGCTGGTGCTAATCCTGGCAACCTCGTTACCCATTTTCTCAATGGATTCTGCGCCGCGCCCAATTTGATCAATGGCCGAGTCGAGCCGCTCGGTGGCATGCGCGGTATTCTCAAAAGTCTGTTGCGCCGCCACGATCCCCTTATCCAGATTGTCGCTGCGCTTAGCAATGGTGCGCGCCACGGTGGCAATATCGGCGAGCGCATTCTTTAGTGACGATTGGTTCTTTTCACCGAGAATGGCGTTGATGTTGCTGGACGTACTGTCCAGCTTGGCCAGCACGCTGGTCAGCATATTTTCCAGGCGCGCGCCCAGCGAAGGTGCAGTGCGTATCACCGGATATTTGCTGCCTGCCTTTGCCACCAAGGGAGCCGACTCACGCGTGCCTCCGCTTAACTCAACGTAGGCGATACCGGTCAGCCCCTGCGCCTTGATAATCGCCACCGTGTCTTCCTTGATCGGCGTGCCGCGCTCAAGGGCAAATAACAGATTCACCCGTGCCGGATCGAGTGGGTCGAGTGTTATCTGCTGTACCTTGCCAACATCGACACCATTGAGCTTGACCGGCGCATTCAGATTGAGCCCCGCCACCGACTCATCCTCGATGGCCAGATAGAGGTCATATTTTTTCTGCCACGTCCCGCCCGAGGCGAGCCAGAGCAGGCCGATCATCAACACCGCTCCCAACACAAGCACGAAGGCTCCGACCACTGCGTAGTTCACTTTAGTTTCGATGATGATCTCCTGCCAGATTAATTGGCTACCACTTCGAGCCGATTCTTTTCATATTTCTGCACCGACCGGCCGCGTGCGCCCTCAAAGAAAACGCGGATCGCCGGGTTATCCATTTTTTCCAGCTCCGCCATCGAACCGACACCTTGCACTTTGCCATCCGCCAGCACCGCCACACGATCCGCCAGTTGCCAGAGAAGATCCAGATCGTGCGTCACCATCACAATGGTGAGGCCGAACATGTCGCGCAACTTGCGCACCAGTTGATCCACTTCACCGGCACTTTCCGGATCGAGCCCGGAGGTTGGTTCATCCAGAAACAACAGCTCTGGATCGAGCGCCAAGGCACGCGCCAAGGCAGCACGCTTCATCATGCCTCCACTCAGTTCGGACGGATATTGAATCCCCACCTCCGGCTTCAGGCCGGTCATGGCGATCTTCCAGGCTGCAATCTCATTGATCAGCCCATCCCCAAGCGCAGTATGTTCACGCAGGGGAAGCCCGACGTTTTCATTGATGTTCAATTCGCCAAACAATCCACCATACTGAAACAACACCCCCCAACGCAGGCGCAGCGCGAGCGCCTCGCTGTCGGCCAGGTTGTTCAGTTCCACGCCAAGAATGCGGATGGAGCCCGCGTCAGGACGTTGCAGGAGAATCATTTCCCGCAGCAGCGTTGATTTCCCGGAGCCACTGCCACCGATCAGGGCGAATATTTCGCCACGGCAAATCTCCAGATCAATGCCAGAGTGCACCACATGCCCGCCAAAGCGTGTTGTGACCTTGCTCAATTGAATCACCACCTCCGCTGGTTGTTGCGCATCGCTCATATCCAATAATCCATTAGTCTGTGGGAGCCCGATTTATTTTGTGCGGGCGCTGTAATTGTGCTTCATGCAATCAAAGCGATAACGCCGTGAAGGCAACCGAAAATAGTCCATCCGCCACGATCACCAAAAAAATTGACTGCACCACACTCCGTGTTGTCTGCCTGCCCACACTATCCGCACCACCCCGGGTGCGAAAGCCTTGAAAGCAACCGACGACGGCAATGATGAAAGCGAATACCGGCGCCTTGCAGATACCGGTCAGATAAGCCGTCACACTCACTGCTTTGGTGAAGCGAGCAAAGAATTCACCGTAGCCGACATCCAGCTGTGCATTGGCCATTAGCATGCCCCCCAGTACACCCATCACATCCGCGAACACGGTGAGCAGCGGCAGCACAATGAACAATGCAAATATCTTCGGTAGCACCAGCAGCTCCAGCGGAGCGATACCCAGTGTGCGCATGGCATCAATCTCCTCGGTCACCGACATGGTGCCGATCTGCGCCGCATAAGCCGACCCCGAGCGGCCGGCGATGATGATGGCCGTGATCAAGGGCGCGAACTCGCGCAGCATGGAGAGTCCGATCAGGTCGGCCACAAAGATGTTGGCCCCATATTGCCGCAGTTGATCTGCGCCCTGATAAGCAACGACGATGCCAAGCATGAATGAGAGCAAGCCGACGATCGGCAACGCATCAAAACCGGCAGTACGGATATTGAACAGAACCGGGCGCCATCTGAAGCGCGAAGGATGTGCCACAGATCCAAGCAGTGCAAAGAAGCACTCGCCGATAAAACTTAACAACGCCACTATTTGCACAACAGCCTCTTCGGCATGCTGCCCCAACGCTTGCAGATTCGATGTGGCGGGGATCGTCAGCACGGTCTGGCTCGTTGCCTGCTCAGATATTTGCTGCCTGACAACTGTGAGCAGTTTGTTGAATTCCGGGCGCAAAGCACTTATCTCGAGCGCAGCATCTGCGCCTTGAATCTGGTACAAAAACTTTTGCAGCACCCAGGCACCTGCCGCATCCATTGCTTCAACCCCTGCGCCATCAACCACAAGACCCGTCCTGGCCGTGGTAGCCAGCGCCTCCAGCCTGGGCACAATTCCCCGCAAGCCGAGTGCGGTCCAGGAACCGGCCAGCTGGATTTTGTGCGAGCCGGATTGATTAATTGATGCAGGAATAACGGATACAGAGTCCATATAAAAACCCGACAGGGGATGCTCGCAGGTTAAATGAAGGGAGCCGCCTTGTTTGTACGGTAGCGTACAAATTCCACGGGGTAGCTGTTCACCCGCATCCACAAATCGACTACGTGTGCTCTACAGGAAGCTGTCGGCGCCATTCAGGCTTATGCTTGAAATTCCAAGACGATGCTTAATCTAGCTTCCGAATAAGGAATGAAGCGTTTACATTGGCTGCTGTTCCGCCAATCACTGAATTCAGGTTCACCGCAGCAGCAGAAGAATGATTAACAATCGTAACAACCGCGTTGGCGCCGAGGGCGAGTATCACCTGTCCGTTGGTCTGCTGTGTACCGGCCCCGGAGGCATAAATCGAACTGGAAACTACCACCCCATTTACGAATACCCCGAATTGATTAGGCTCTGCCCCGGACAAGGAGAAAGCAATCTCATAAATTCCAGAATTAATGATAGTTATCTCCGCTGTACCGGTCGTATGCGTTATGCCGGCTGACATTACACCGTTGCTATCGAACAAGACCGCACCCTCAACCGCCACGACTTGCGCTGCCAAGTTGTAGACATAGGCATATTCCGAGAGACCACCACCCGTAGCACCTGTTGCGCCCGTAGCGCCCGTAGCGCCCGTTGCACCGGTGGCGCCCATGATGTTCGTAACAATGCTATAGCTGCCAAGTGTCTTCAGATACACGTCTCCCGTCGCAATGTCGAGGTAGTAGTCACCATCAACACCAAGGCTGTTCGCAGGTGCGCCACTGCCATTGAGCCAGACAGATCCTGCTGTTCCCGCCGCTCCCGTTGCGCCCGCCGCTCCCGTTGCGCCTGTCGCTCCCGTTGCACCAGCCGCACCGGACGCACCGGTCGCACCCATGATGTTAGTAACAATGCTATAGCTGCCAAGTGTCTTCAGATACACGTCTCCCGTCGCAATGTTGAGGTAGTAGTCACCATCAACACCAAGGCTGTTCGCAGGTGCGCCACTGCCATTGAGCCAGACAGATCCTGCTGTTCCCGCCGCTCCC
>Ga0172380_10004010_pt1 | contig 19444 bp, 14 predicted proteins | sample Leawe162metaG_FD_119747 | JGI IMG/M metagenome (GOLD analysis project Ga0172380, IMG submission 119747) | Leachate microbial communities from a municipal landfill in Southern Ontario, Canada - Leachate well 162 metaG | ecosystem: Engineered > Solid waste > Landfill > Unclassified | place... | reverse complement strand
TAAATGGGCTCACACACCACCGGCAGCCGGGAGGCTGCGGGGAAGCCTGCCGCAGGCAGCCCGTCAGGGCATGACCTGCTGGGAAGCGGGCATGGCAAAGGTTCGCCCTCCCATCGTTGGCGTTACGCGCGGATTGGGGCGGACACGCGGGGGTTGCCAAGCGGGCGGGCGGGCGGTAATTTGTCCGGCTCTCATGAAACCGGTTATTTACCTCGATAACAACGCCACGACGGAACTCGCGCCGGAAGTTTTGGAAGTCATGGTGCCGCTGTTGCGGGACGGTTACGGGAATCCTTCGAGCGCTTACGGGCTCGGGCGGCAGGCGGCGAAGGTGCTGGAGGAAGCCCGCGCACGGGTGGCCGCCCTGGCCGGCTGCCTTGAGAGCGAGATCCTCTTCACGAGCTGCGGGACGGAATCGATCAACACGGCGGTCGGGTCCGCCCTCGCGACCGATCCGGACAAGAAGCATATCGTCACGACCGCAGTCGAACACTCGGCGACGATCAAGCTGTGCGAATCCCTGGCCCAGCGCGGCTACGAGGTCACCTGGCTGCCGGTCGACTCCTCCGGGATGCTGGATTTGGACCAGCTTGCTGCGGCGATCCGCACGGATACGGTGCTGGTGACATTGCTCTGGGCGAACAACGAGACCGGCGTGCTCTTTCCGATGCACGAGATCGCGGAGATCGTCCGGAAGAAAAAAACTCTCCTGCATGTCGACGCGGTGCAGGCGTTCGGGAAACTGCCGGTTTCCCTCGCCGATTCGGGCATCCATTTCCTGTCGGCCTCCGGCCACAAAATCCATGCGGCGAAAGGTGTCGGAGCCCTGTATGCGAACCGCCGGGTGAAGTTCTCCCCCCTGCTGCGCGGGAGCCAGGAAGGCGGACGGCGCGGGGGCACGCAGAACCTGGCCTCGATCGCCGGTTTCGGGAAAGCTGCGGAGCTGGCCGCCGCGCACATCGGCAGCCGCCAGGTGCTGGATTGGCGGAATGCCTTCGAGGAACACATGCTGTCCGCCGTCCCCGGTTGCAGCGTCAACGGGGACCGGACCCACCGGCTCCCGAACACCAGCAACCTTTCCTTCGAAGGAGTCGAGAGCGAAGGGGCATTGATCCTGTTGGACGAGCAAGGGCTCTGCTGCTCGGCGGGGTCCGCCTGCACGAGCGGGTCGATCCATCCCTCGCACGTCTTGAAGGCCATGGGATTCTCGAACGAGCGGGCCAGGGCAAGCCTGCGATTTTCGTTCGGGCGCTATAACTCGGCCGGAGACTTGGCCGGAGCCTGCGACCTGGTCCCGTCCGCAGTGGCCAAACTCCGCGAAATTTCCCCTTCGGGCAGCCCGGTTCTGGCGGCCTAAAAATGGGTTCATCCGCAAAAAATCAGTGTATTGTATCAGTGTATTGTAATACCTGAAACCAGCAGATCCCCCACCGAATCCCACCCCCTCCGCTCCCGGTCATATTGACGATCGTGCCAAAGAACAATTTTATCTTCCACGATACCCGGGGTTCCCGGTGGCGGCGGTTCAAGTTTCTCGCCGGGTTGGGGGCGCTTGTTGGAATCACCGCCTTGGTCCTGTTCGTCCAAGCCCTTCTGGTCTCCCCAAAATTCGACCGACCCAACTCGCTCCAGAACCTGAAAAAGCAAATCAAGGCGTATGCGAAGCTGGCCAAACCGTCCGGACAGAGCGAGAGCGACAAGGCGCTCTTCAAACGATTGACCCGAAGGGCACCCGCAGACAGCCTCCCGCCCGCTCCCTCCGTGCTGAATCCGGGCATCCGGGCCGCATTTTTTGCGGGCCGGGACGAGGGGGCATTCCGTTCGCTGTCAGCGAATCAGGCGCTTCTGACCCACCTCTGCCCGGAGTGGCTTTCGTTCGCGGGCGTGGAAGACGGCATCAAGGAGGATGAGGATGCGGAGCTGGAGCGAATCCCTGTCTCAAAGTCCATCAGGCTCATGCCGGTGTTGTCCAATCTTTCGGGCAGCAGGCGGGCTCCCGAAGGGGTGGAATCCCTCGCCCAATCGGACGGGCGGAAGAAGGAGGAATTCATCGCGCAATTGGCGGCGCGCCTCCACAAAGTGAAGGCGGCAGGGGTGGTCCTCGACTGGGAGGAGATCGATCCCGGCCTGTCCGACGAGCTGACCGGCCTGGTCATTTCCATCGCGGACGGACTGAGGTCCCGCAGGCTCGAGACGTGGCTCTGCGTGACGATGGACGCGGGTTTCGGAGCCTTCGATTTTGATCGCATGTCCCCCCATGTCGACCGGTTTGTGGCCCTTCTCCACGACGAAAACGGGGAGGACGACGACGCGGGACCGATCGCCTCGCAGGACTGGTTCGACGGGTGGATGAAAGTCATCAGCCGCTGCGCCTCGCCGGAGAAATGGATCGCGTCGCTTGGCAGCTACGGCTGCGACTGGGAGGAAGGGGCTTCGACCGGCGAGCAGATCTCCTTTGCGGACGTCATGAGCCGGGCGGGAAATTCCGGCTCCTCGGGAATAAAAACCGCAGGGCCGACATTCAACGGAAGCTTTTCCTATTTTTATGAAGGGAAAGGCCACGATGTCTGGTTTCTTGATGCCGCCTCCTTCGCGAACCAACTGGACGCCGTCAGGGATTACGGTTTCGGCGGTGTGGCGGTGGACCGCCTGGGGACCGAGGATCCCGCCGTATGGAACATCATCGGCGCGGAAATGGAGGGCAGGCCGTTCAAGCCCGGACCATTGATACCGGGTGGAAACGAGATCACCTCCATCGGAACCGGTGAAATCGTCAGCCTTGACCCCACCTCGTCGGACGGACGCCGCACATTCTCCAAGGGATCCCACGGAGAGATCTCATGCGACTACGAAATCCTCCCCTCCTACCCGACCCTTTTCCGCATCGGCTCCGACCAGGATGGAGCGGTCGCCCTGACATTCGACGACGGTCCGGACCCGGATTGGACGCCCGCCATTCTTGACATCCTCAAAGCAAAGGGAGCCAAGGCCACGTTTTTTGTGGTGGGTGCCGAGGCGGAACGCCACCCGGCGCTCGTCCGGAGAATCGTCGCGGAAGGCCACGAAGTCGGAAACCACACGTTCACCCACCCCAATCTCGCGGAGGCTCCGCCAGCACTCATCAAGCTCGAGCTCAATGCCACCCAGCGCCTGATCGAGTCGCTGACAGGACGCTCCACAACACTCTTCCGGCCACCCTACAACGCCGACTCCCGTCCCGCGAACCTCCGGGAACTGGTGCCCATCGAGATCGCACAGTCCCTCGGCTACATGACGATCCTCGAAAACGTCGATCCGCAGGACTGGCAGAAGCCGAAAAAAGACCGGCTCCTCCAACGCGTGAAGTCCGAGCTGCCCCGCGGCAACATCATCCTGCTCCACGATGGCGGCGGAGATCGCAGCGCGACGGTGGCCGCGTTGCCCTCCATTCTCGACCACCTCAAAGAACGCGGCAACCGGGTGGTCCTGATCAGCGACCTGCTCGGTCTCGATGAGGAAAAGATCATGCCTCCCGTGACCGCGGAGAAGAGATCCATACACAACCTGGCAAGCGGGGTCGGATTTCAGATCCTCCGGCAGTTTCAGGATTTCCTGCACGTCTTTCTCGAGGTGGCGACGATCCTGGTGCTGCTCCGCACCGTGCTGGTCCTCATCCTGGCGCGCGCGCACAAAAACCCCTCGGCGAAAATGGGCCGCGTGGCTCCCCCCGTGACAATTCTTGTTCCCGCTTTCAACGAGGAAAAGGTGATCGCGAAAACCGTCCGCTCCCTGCTCGCCTCGGAGTATGCGGGGGGGATGGAAATTCTGGTGATCAACGATGGCTCCACGGACGCCACCGCAGATGCCGTGCTCGCCATCGAGGATTCCCGCGTCCGCCTGATCAGCCAGAAAAACACGGGAAAGGCCCACGCGCTGCAAAGGGGGGTCGAGGAGTCGACGAGCGAATTTCTGGTGTTCGTGGATGCCGACACCCAGTTCGAGAGCGGTGCGCTCCGCCATCTGATTTCGGCCTGCCAGAACCCGAGAGTCGGAGCCGTCTCCGGCCACGCGAGGGTGGGAAACCTGAGGAAGTTTCTGGCGAGATGCCAGGACTTGGAATACGTGTGCGGATTCAACCTGGACCGCCGGGCCTATGCCGCGTGGAACTGTATCACCGTCGCACCGGGAGCGATCAGCGCCGTGAGAAAATCAGCCATCCGGGCTGCGGGGGGATTTTCCTTCGACACGCTCGCGGAAGACACGGACCTGACGCTTTCCATCCACAAGGCCGGTTACCGCATCGAATACCAGCCGGAAGCCGTCGCCCACACCGAGGCCCCCGAGACATTTTCCGCGCTCGCCCGCCAAAGATTTCGCTGGGCCTACGGCACCCTGCAATGCGCGTGGAAGCACCGCGACATCATCTTCAACCCGCGCTTCAAAGCGCTCGGCTGGTTCAGCCTCCCGGGCATCTGGTTTTTCCAGGTGATCCTCGTCGCGTTTTCGCCGTTTATCGATCTCCTTTTCCTGCAGTCGCTGCTCTTCGGCAACATGTGGGATATTCTCCCTTACTTCCTGGCCTTTCTGTTGTGCGATCTCCTCCTTGCGGTGGCGGCGGTGGCCATGGAGGGCCTTCCTCTCCATACCGCCCTCCGCATCATCCCGCAGCGGTTCGTCTACCGCCCGCTCCTGAGCTATGTGATCTGGAAATCGATCCTGCACGCGCTTCGCGGTGCCATCGTCGGATGGGGGAAATTGCAGCGGACCGCATCTGTCTCGGTGCCATGACGCCTCTCCGTTTCATACCGGGAATCCTCGTTCTCCTTTGTTGCGTGTCTTCCGTGCCCCGACTGCCCGCCGCCCCGCCACCCGGGAGGCCGGAACTCATCCGGCTGCCGGAGGGGGTCTTGTTCGGCGCGTATATCGATTTCGGAGAAACCGAGGATCATGTCACGCTGGAGGCCATCGAGGACTTCGAGAAGCTCGTGGGAAAACCGCCCGCGATCATCGCCTCTTCAAGTTACTGGGGCGAGCAGAGCTTTCCGTCCCGGAACCTCTCGCTGATTGCCCGCCACGGGGCGATTCCCATGATCTACTGGTCGCCTTGGGACAGGCCCTACGACGAAGAAAAGGGGCCGGACCGGTTTTCGCTCCGGGAGATTCTGGCGGGGAAATGGGATGCCTACATCGACGGGTGGGCCGACGGCGCGAAGGCGTTCGGCAAGCCGTTCTTCGTCTCATTTTGCAACGAGATGAACGGAAGCTGGTTCCCCTGGTCGGGGGTTTACTACGGAGGAGAAAACGGCGGCAACGAGGTCTTCAAGCAGACTTGGAGGTATGTGGTCGACCGGGTGAGGGCGCGTGGGGCGGACAACATTTTGTGGGTGTTTCACGTCAACGCTTTTCCCGCGATCAATGACGTGTGGAACGTGATGGCCTCGTATTACCCCGGTTCCGGTTACGTCGACTGGCTGGGCCTCAGCGTCTACGGAAAACAGTTCCGCAACGAGGGGAGCTGGGCGCTTTTCCCCGACCTGATCAAATGGCCCTACGAGGAAATCACCGCCCTCGATCCCGCCAAACCCGTAATGCTCGCCGAATTCGGCGTCGGGGACTTTCCCAAAGCCGGAGACAAAGCCCGGTGGATCGGCGATGCACTCGCCATGATCCCCGCCCATCCCCGGATCAAAGCCGCCGTCTACTGGCACGAACGCTGGCAAAACGATGACGGCACTTACAGCAACCTGCGCATCAATTCCTCCCCTGCGGCCCTCGAGGCTTTCCGCGCGGGAGTTGCGCGCCCGGAATGGGTGGGATCAAAGGCGAAACCCCCGATCCCATGAGCCGTTTTTTCCCAGGCCGATCACGCGCATACGCAGAACCCGCCCCGGAAGATCTTCCATCTGGTTTGGAAGGGAGGGCAGGCCGAATCCCGGTCGAAAGACCCGGCCCTGTGCGGGACACGGTTGAAGCAACTGAAAAATTGGCGTTCCCCACATTTTCTGTTACTGTTCGTATCCGATGATAGCGATGACCCACCCGGAAAACGGAGTTTTGCAGCGCGAGCCCATATCGCTCCCGCTCCTGCGGCCCGTCTCCAAACCCCCATCCATCCAACCCCGGGACATTCAGCCGAAAGCCGGGGAACAATCTCCCGCTCCGGCCCCGGCTTCCCCGCCGACCGTTCAATCGCTTCAGAAACTGAATCTCGATCTGCTCGGGAGTGGCGACAAGGTTGTGCTCCGCACCGCGAACAGCACGTACAATTTTGAAATGGGCGAAAACCATTTCTGCAAGGTCGTCCCCGGAAAATCCTCGGCGAGAAGCGGCGAGGCGGTGCTGATGGGCGGGACAAATGCCGAAGCCTCGGAATACACGCCCAACCGGATTCTGGTGGGCGGGCGGGCGGCCTATCAATTTCCCGATGAGGAATCCGCGATTTTGACTTCCGCAGTCAAATCGATATTCTGGGTCGCGGCCAAAAAGCCCGCCTGCGCCGGAGGCCCCTCACACCAAGGATCTACATGACGTTGTCCTGGGCGACCGAAAGAACCCTGTTCAGTTCTGTCAGGGTCGCAACGGCGCGTTCCCCGAGACGGGCGAGTTGATCGGCCCGTGCGGGGTCTGCCGCATCCTGCATTTGGGCGATGTCCCAGACGAGCATCCTCGCCGAGGCGATGACCGCGCGGAGCTGCTTGATCGACTGCTTGTCCGTGCGGTTTTCCTTGTTGATCTGCTTGAACAGCTTGACTTGGAAATCGAACCAGGCGAAGGCCGCATTGATCGCATCGTAGCCGCCAACAAGGTGCCCGTCCGGCGTGAAGGCCGGCGGTGTCGGGTCGTTCGGGCGGATCGGGATCACGGTTTCCGGCGTCTCGCCGATGCCCCGCGTGGCCTTGGGGTTCGCGATGATCGTCGGCGTGATGAAGACGATCAGGTTCTTTTTTCTGCGCGTGCGGGTCTTGCTCCGGAAAAAATGGCCGACGCCCGGGATGTCCTGGAGCACGGGAATCCCGTTGTCGAACCGGGTGTCGCCGGTGGTCTCCAATCCCCCGACCGCAAGGGTGTAGCCGGAGTTGACTTGGAGCGCCGCATTATACACGCGCTCCGAGGTGACGGGATACAGGTTGATTCCCGTGCCAAGGTTCAGGGGCTCGAATCTCAGGATGTCCGAAATCGTTATGGCCACCGTCAACGCGACCTGCTCGATCCCCACGGATTTTGGGAGGATGTTGATCTGGGTTCCCACAGGAAGGTAGCCCAGGGTGCCGACGTTCTGGGAGCTGGCACCCACGGTCGAGGAGACGGAAGTGACGCCCGCGTTGATGGGCGTGTTTTCGGCGCTGGTGATCGCAACCTCCCGGTTGTTCACGGTGAGAACCCGCGGATACTGGACCATGCTGGTTTTGTCGTCCGACATGAATGCCTGCAAGGCCAGCTGCACGTCGCTGGCGGTCAGGACAGCCGAGTAGGGCGCGGCCAAGTTGACATTCGTCACCTTGTTTCCGGTGTTGTAGTCATAAGCGGAACTCCCCGGAGGAAGCGTTCCAGACTGGTTCTGGTGCTGGTTCTGCTGGTCCACGGTGATCGTTCCTCCCGGCGAAACGGTGATGCCGCTGGCGGTCAGCTTGATCCCTCCGTCCCCGGTGATGGGATCGGGATGCATCGTCCCCTTCCAGTTGATCCCAAATTCCTTGCTCGGGTTCTTTGTCGTCTCGAAAAATTTGACCTCGATCGCGATGAGAACCTGGGGCTGGTCAACGGCCAGAAGATACTCCGACACCCACTTGTGTTGCGCGCGGGTCGCCACGACCCAGAGCGTGTTCGTGTCGGAGTTGTAGATGACCTGCGGCGTCTGCGGCGGGACGTAGGTGGGATTCAGCCTCTGCGGGCTGTTCGGCGACGCTTCCTGGGTTCCCGTGGGGGAAGTGGATTGCGCCGTGGTCCCGGCATTCACCGTTTCCCCCTGAACCGAGCCATCCGGCCCGTATGTGATCGGCGGCAGGCCCAGCATCACCCGGATCTCGTTCACGATCCGGGGGGCCTTCGCGGAGAACACCCTCTGCGAATTCTGGAGCGGCATGTTCGCCCCGGACGCTATGATGGAACTGCTGCCGGTGCTGCCACCCTGCGTTTGCGCCGCTCCGCCGGCTGCCGAGTCCACGCGGAAATCGACCCGGTCCACCGGGTCGTAGCGGAGCCGGTAGGCGATCCCGATGAGTTTGTTGTCATCCTCCTCCTTGATGCGCCGCTCGCGTTCCTCGTCCACCGTGCGCATATACCAGACACCGTTGTCGAAGGTGAGGCGGATCCCGTTGTCCCGACACACGCTCTCCAAGGCCGTGAACGGGCTGGCCTCCATGGTAAACGTAACAAGATGCTTGTTGGCGGCATCGCTCTCGGGAATCCCCACGAACGGAATCCCCGCATCATCGGCGAGATACCGCAGCACATCGCGCAGGGCGGCACGATCGAAAGTGAACAGCTTTGCGGGCTCACGCCGCAGGCGCGACGCGGCGGCGTTTCCCGCCCCGTAATCCGGGTAGGCCGCGTTGGGCGGCGGTTCGACAACGAATGGCGCGGGCTGTTGCGCAATGGCGACCCCAGCGAAATACAGACAGAGCGTTCCCAACCGGAGCATTCGGAACAATATCGGGGGCAATTTGGGTCTCACAAGTTTCACGGGGATCTGCAGGGAAAAGTTATTCACCAAATCGGTGCCGATGACACGGCTATTTCGAATGTGAATATCTTTTTCAACATGGGTTTTGGGGAATTTCCGGTGACAAAAAAACGTCAGAAAGTGCTTCTAGCTCATTTTCCTGCCCACTTGCTAGCCGAAAGTTATGCAACTATGCAACAATAATATTGACACCCGGCAAGTTTGGAACGAATGAAAAACCATGAAGGTGACACGCTTCCCCCCCACCTCCGGGTTTACAATGATTGAGGTGCTGGCCTCGCTTGCGATCTTGTCCGCAATAGGAGCCATCGGCTACGTGACGGTAACGGACAGCCGGAAGAATGCGGCGGAGACAAAGCTCGAGGCAGACACAGCCACCGTCAACAGGGCGATCGAGATTTATGCGGTCAGCGGCGGAAACACGAACGCGCTGACCGGAACGGGGACCGCCGGTGTTGAGACCGTGCTGACCGAGTTGAAGAAGCGCGCCTCTTCTTCCGCAGCCCTCGGGGTGACAGGAAGCACGTTGGATGCCAGAGTCTGGTATCGGGCAAGCTCGGAATCGGACCCTGCAAGGGCGGTCTGGAACAACTCCACCCAACGCTTCGAAGTCGTTCATGGCGGGGGTGTCGGGGTGAAGGAGTTCACCCTCAACGAGGACCTCGCCGCAGGGGACCCCGCGACCGCTTCGCGCGCCGCGACGAAGGAAACCGCCGGAGAGGGCTGGGTCTGGGCGCATGCCGACCCTCCCCCGGTCACGCTCGCGCAGGCCAGCGAGCCGGGGACCGGATCGGCGGTGAACCCATCCATCGCCGAGATCGCCCTCCCCAGTTTTCCGCACAACGGCGTGATGGAGGTTGACGAAACCGGGCGAGTGGTGACAGACGACAAGTATTACGATGGGGCCGGTTATGAGGGAGAGGTGGGGTATGCCTCCCTCGAGGGCATGGGAAATCCCCCGTATGACCTCACGACCGCGAACGGGCTCCGGGATTTTATGCGCGAACTCGTCCGCAGGGTGGCCGAGGGGGGAACGCAGGGCGGTGTGGCCTTGAGCAAGGACGGCACCGGCCACACGCTCAATTTCCCCCCTGGCACTCTGGTCGCCCTGGTTCTGATCCCCAACGACACGTTTGCCAGCCACGCCGCTGTCACCGCATCCACATGGACCCCCACAGGAAACATCAATATCACCTACAAGGGTTCTGCGGATTTCATGGCGGGAAGCAACCCGAGCATGAGCGACGTGAGATACCCGCTGACTTCATTGTCCTTCGACACGGGTGACGTCGCCGGCTTCTCCAAAAGCCAGGTCGTCGACCTGGGGCACGGCGTCGTCGCGATGGAGGATCTGCCGGGAGGCGGCGACAGAGACTACGAAGACATCGTTTTGAAATCCACCGGGCTCAAGCACCCGTCATGGTCCCCCATAACCCAGGTGGACCCCAACACCTACTACACCCACTGGGATAACCCGCTGACGCCCGCGACAGAGGATATCAACCGGCTGGATGTCACGGGAGACACTCTCAAGAACGGCGCGGATCCCACATTGCGCCAAGCGCTCACAAACGCGGGAGCGCTTCCTTGATATGCCTCGCGAAACGCCACCACTGAACCCTTCCCATGCGACTTCTTGATCTCCCCGAAGACTCCCCGGTCGGCGAACGGATCCGGGATCTCTCCACGTCCGAGGGCGTCAGCGATTTTTACCTGACCCCTGGGGATCCCCTTTCCTACAAGCTCAACGGCCAGCTCATCTACGATGACACGATCTTCGAGATGGCGCTTCCGGAATACGTGGAGCCGGGCTGCGACGACAGCGCGATGGACTTCCACGGCCGACGGTTCCGCGTGAGCCAGATGATCACGCAGGGGCGGCTGCGGTGGGTCATGAGGTTGCTGCCGAATGAAATCCCCCACCCCTCCTCGATCAAAGTCCCGACCCCTGCCTTGAAGGCCTTCCTCGAGGCCAAAAACGGGCTGTTCCTCATCTGCGGGGCGACGGGAAGCGGGAAATCCACGACCATCGCCTCGATGGTCCTCCACCGCGCCTTGCGGAGACGCGAGCATGTCATCTCGTTCGAGGACCCGATCGAGTTTGTCTATCCCGACGGCCTGCCTTCCCTGATCTCCCAACGCGAGATGGGCAGTGACGAGCTGGACTTTTCCAAAGCCCTCCGGGCGGCCCTGCGGCAGGCACCGGACGTCATCATCATCGGGGAGATCCGCGACGGCGAAACCGCGGAGATCGCCTTGCAGGCGTCCGAGACCGGCCACGTGGTCGTGGCCACCCTCCACACTTCGTCCGCCTCCCAGACCGTCCAGCGGTTCCTCAAACTCATCCCCTCCGAACGCCTCGACAGCTCGCAGGAAACGATGGCGGATTGCCTCCGCCTGATCATGTGCCAGCGGCTCTTGCTGGACGAGCGGAAAGGAAAACGCTTCCCCATCCACGAGGTTCTGTTGCAATATGACGGCGTGGTGAACATCATCCGTCGCGGGGATTTCAAAAAACTTGATCAGGAGCTCGAGACCGGGTGGAAGAAGGGCATGTATAACTTCGAGAAGAGCATTTCCCTCCGGTTCGACGAGGGATTCTCGGCCGGCCTCGCCCCACAGGCCACCCCGTTCGCCTGGGATGAAGTGCAGGAATACCTCGAACGCCAGGCGGAAATCTCCCGATGAACTCCATCGACCTCAAATCCATCCTGAACTTTTCGGCCTTCCGCCCGGAACCGGACGACCCGTCCGCGCCTTGGAAAAAACGGTTTCCCGCGGAGAAAACGGTCTTCTTCGGCCTGGGGCGCGCCTCGCTCTCCTGGCGCGCGATCAGCCGTTCCGGAAAACCCGGCGACCTGGAATCCGTCCGCGCCGAGCCGAAGGAAATCCTCGCCCAGTCCGCCGAACACATCAAACCGCTGGCCGAGCAGGGCTGGTGCGCGGTCTCGCTCAACACCCGCTATGTCATCAGCCTGGAAACCAACCTGTCGCGCCGGACGGGAAGCGAGGAAATGCTCAAAACCAACGCGCGCGGGGTGCTGGGAGGAAGATACGAGCGCGGCAAACGCTATGCGCTCACCCACAATCCGGAAACCAACTCGTCGATCCTTCTGACCTTTGACGAGGACCAGACCCGGAAGGTGGAGAGCATGTTCAGCGAGGCGGGTTTTCGCGTGGGAAGGGTCTGCTGCGGAGCCTATGTTCTTTTGAAGCACGCCCTGGCCGTGACAAACACCGCGAAAGGTTCGGAAAAACCCGTCAGCGCATTTTACATCGTTTGCTGCGAAGGGGCCGTGTGCGCACTGGTCCAGGACCAGGACCGCTGGCTCGAGCTCCGCTCGCGCACGGATGTTTACGAGGAAGACGTCACCCCCATCACGGACCTGCTCGCCCCCTTTCACTCCCGGCTTTCGCCGGACGTCGGGATCACCCTCGTCTGCGATGAGCCCATGGAGGGGCTCGAAGACCGCCTCGCCAAGGTGTTCCCGAACCGCGAGGTGCGCGATTTGTCCGAACCGGCGCTCCTCGCCACATTGATGGTCCAAAACTGACCCATGCAAATCACCGGACGACAGATCGACGACTTCAAGAGCGACCGCAAGGACATCACTCCCCCGCTGCCCGTGGTTCTGCGCCTCGTCCCCCTGCTGTTCTACTGCTCGATTGCCGTGGCTGTCATCCTGAGCTCCATTTTTGCCATCCAGTTCCAGTTGGCGGTCCAAAAACGGGACACCCATAAGGCCATGTCCGCCTCGCTCGGGGCACAGACCCAGGATGCCAGAAACCAGCGCGCGGCCTTGGAAACGCAGATCAAAAAAGCCACGGACATCCAGAACTGGGTCGCCGGCTCGAGACCCCTGCAGCCGCTTCTGGTGGAAATCGCCAGAAGCATGGGACCCCGCTCCTCGATTGTGAACCTCCGCCTCGACAGGGAGGCGGACAACCCCTCCCAATACAAGATGGCTCTCAGCATGGGGACGGATTCCACGAAACAGATCGACCTCACGATGGAAAAACTCGCCTCCCTGAATTACCGGGCCTTCTCTCCCACCCAGACCTTGGGCCGGGGGGAACTCGACTACAAAGCCACCCTGGTGCACCAGGATCCATTCCGCCAACAAAACGAGGAGGCACCCCGGTGAACAGCAAACACATCGCCTGCGGGATTGTCGCTCTCTTCATCGCTCTCCTCGTCCAGCTCACGCTCTGGGTCCAAGGCAAGCGCACAGCAGTCCAGAATGAAGCCGGCGCGGCCCAGCAGGCGGAAGCGACTGCCAGCGCGCAGCTGAACCAGGAACGCGTCCAGATCGGAGAGCTCCGCAGGCAGTCGGCGGACCTGATCGAATTCCTCCGAATCTGGCAGCCTTATTTCCTCGTTGACAGCCCCCAGAGCGCCGAGGTCAACCTGTCGATGAAGGTCAAGGATGCCAACCTGGTCAATCTGGCCCAGAGGTTCGAGCTGACCCCCTTGAAGGGAAACACCTCGATCCCGAATACCATGCGGGGCTTCCTCACATTCGAGGACGACTACGCCCGGCTGATGAACTGGCTCGGGGAGCTGGAAGTCAAAATGCCGACGGTGAGGACTAGCAGCGTCCGGCTTTCCAAGGGCACCAGGGCGAACGATCTCAGGATGGAAGTCATCCTGGAACAACCGCTGCTGAAACAATGACGACGAGACGGATTCCAGAAAACGGGAAATGCGGCACGCGGCATGCGGGATCGGACCGCCGCTCGGGGCGCGGGAAGCGTTCCTTTCCCCCTTCCTCCTTCCTCTTTCCTCTTTTTTTCTCTCTCCTTTGCCCTCTGCTTCTCCGCGCTTCGAGCGATCCCTCGCTCTTTCCGGACGGACGCCAGCGGGTGGATCTGCTGGCCACTGAGAGGAACCCTTTCATCCAACAGGTCACCCCGGAGGCGGCTGCAACCACGACGCCGTCCGTGGCGACCGAGGAGTCGCGGCTGCGCGCGATTTTTCGGGCGATAAAAATCGGCGGCGTATCGGGAACCGCCGGGCGCAGGCAGGCGCTCCTCGGATCCTTGATCCTCAAACCCGGAGCCGTCCTGCCACCGGTCTTGAAAAACCAATTCGAGGTGCTGAAGGTGCTTTCCGTGGACGACTCGGAGGTCGTGCTGGCATTTGTCGAGAGGGACGCCTCGGCGGAGTCCCGCCAGATCGTCCTTCCCTTCCGGCTCAAACCCGAAGTCGCGCGGGTGATGTATGGGGAGGCATTTCAAGAACTCACGAAGATCGGGGCGACAGGAAAAATCGAGCTTCCGCCGCTCACCCTGCAGGGAGTCGACGACTTCCTCAGGGGCAGCCAGGAAGCAGACCTCAGGAACATGGTGGACCGCGACGTCCGGATGACGGGGGCTGGCTCCAATGCGAAAGACTTCCAAAAAGGCAAATAAAGTTTTCAGTGCTTCAGTGTTCGGTGTTCGGAAAGACAATCCCGGGGGCTTCGCCTCCGGTCTGAAAACTGAAAACCGAAAACTGAAAACTTGTTCCGGCTTCACGTTTGTCGAGATCATCGTCGCGCTCGGCATCGGGGCCATGGTGGTCGCGGTGGCGACGATGGCCTACAGCTCCATCGGTCGCTACGGGGTTTCCAGAAGGCAGACGACCGTCAACATCGGCCTCACCAACGCGGCGGCATTTTACGGCGCGGCAAGCGGCAGCGTGGGCGTGAGCGAGGCTCCCAGTTTCGCGGCTGCGGCGATGGCGAACAGCCTCCGCGAGCGTTTCCTCGGAGATCTTTCCTCGGCGACCGCAGTGGTCTGCCTGGCCCGGAACAAGGCGAACACCAACCGCCCGACCAATTTCACGCTCCCCGCAAACTTCGATGCGCGCACGCTGGTCACCCCGGAGAATTTCCGGACGAACCTCATCGACACGAATGGCACCACCTACACGAGTTTCAGCACCAACAGCCTCGGCAACGGCGCGACGGTGGCGACAAACCTCTCCATCTACATGCTGTATTCCGCCACCAATGCCACCTCCATCACCGTGGATGCCATCTACGAAAGCGATTGGGTCGCGGTCACCAACGCCCCCGCCGGGGTCTACGCGTCTGTCCGGCGATACGTCGGCACAACCTTGACCGATTACTACCACGTGTTTTATCCCGAAGCGACACACAACGCGACCGTCCGCCCATCCGCCGCCTTCTTCACCAGAAGCGACACGGCAACCGGCGACGCCCGATACCGGCTTGCCGAACATCGCCCGTTTTATTTCGTCTGGTGGCCGGATCCCATGAATCAAACGAACGGCTCACAGTATCCGGGCGAAACAACGGTGCCGGTCGGCGCGCGCGGCGACTACATGCTCCAGTCCGGCGCCACCTCGTATTTCCTGGTTTTCCCGGCTTTTCCCCCGCTATGAAATCCCCGGGCAAACACACGGCGGGCGTCGAAGGCGCGATCATGATCTTCGCCCTCGTCATCATCCTCACAGCGACGTTCGTGCTGGCCGGATGGGTCCAGATGCTGGCAACCGCCAATATTTATCCCGACGCAGCCGCCGAGGGGATGAAAAGCCGGATTGCCCTCGAGAACGCCCGCGCCCTCTCGAGGCAATACCTGCTGGTGGCGCTGCCGACCGGCAGCAACGCCAACTCTTCCGCGAACCTCCCCGATGACTGGGGAGGGTTTGACATCAATGCCAGCGTGAATTTTTGGACCAATACCAACTTCATTCTGGCCAACCCGTTTTCCCCTTTCGGCAACCGCTGCTTCACCGTGACAAATCTGGCGACACTCTCCGGCGGCAACCGCTCGGTCCTTTGGCGGTTTTTCATAAAATCCCGCAGCCCCCTGATCGCCGGATACCCGCTTGTCGTGCAAAACCCGGCCACCACGAACCTGGCGTGGGTCCCGACCGGCGGGAACAAAATCTACTGGGACGACGTGACGGGGTTCTCCGAGGCCCCCGTCGTCCCGTTCACTTCCGGCACCAATTCCTCCGGTTTTGGCTACATCGGATTTTTCTCCTCCCCGATGACCACGAACTACTCCTCCACCGCCGCAACCGTAACCTATCCCACGAACACTTTCTCCACGAACACGGCCGTGCTTGTCCCTCCCGCCGTCACAAACGGCTCCAACATCACAAGGTATTTCAACGGGGGATCGGTGGCCGCCAGCATCGATCCCGGCCAGACCAATGCCATCCTGCGCTATGCGGTCCCGGGCACCATAACGAACACGTTCACGTTCACGCATACCGTCACGAACGAGTATATGGCCACCAACACGAACATCAGCACCAACAAGCAAGTCTACACGAACGGCACGAACCACTACACGAAGCCCCCAAAAACATACCGCACCGCCAAGTATATGGCCAACCATCCCGACCTGACATACTACCCCGAGTATGTCCTAGCCACCAACTACACCTACTCCACCAACACCATCACCGTCACCAACTACGCCACCAACAACTACACCGACAACTACACGAACTCGTCGCCCACCAACGTGACGCTTGTCGCCTCCGCGCAGACGAACACCCTGCATGTCATCGTCCCCGCCTCGAATACCAACACCACGAGCATCACCCTCAGCGGCACGAACAGCACACGGAGGGTTTTTATCAACCACGCCGGCGGCAGCCTGACACTTCAAACGGCCACCGCCAACGAGAACTACACGTGGTGGCTGGGGATGACGGTCTCCGATGCCTCCTCAACCTTCACGGTCTTGGCACCCACGAACACCAGAAGCCTGACGCTTCAGGGAGGGATCAGGGCCAACCGGACCATCAACATCAACCAGGGAAACCTCACTCTCAACTCCGCGCCCGAGAGCGTCGGGACAAATGCCGCCGCCATCGAGTTCGTCACCGACCGCCTCCTCTGGATCGAGGATGGCCGCAACCGCTGACCATGAAAAAGGTCTTTTGCCCCCGGCGGGCACGTCCGCCCTTCGCACCGCAACCGGGAAGGAAACGCGCCCTCGCCTATTCCCTCATCGAAGTCATGATCGCCGGAGCGCTCCTGGTCATCGGGATTTCCGCCGCCGCCCTCCTGGCCAGCGCGCTCCTGGTCCAGGAGGAATCGAACGGGGTTGCCCTGCGGGCCTTCAACGCCCAGGAACAGGCCGCGCGCCTGTGGCAGCTCGGGCTCGATCCCGAAACCATCACCAATATCCTCCCCGAGAGATGCGCGGCGTCCGACCCGCCTCCCGCCCACTCGATCCATTTCAGCTTCGGCACCAATCCCGTCACCACGAACGTCTCCGGCGTCGTCACCGTGGAGCAGATCAACCCCCTCCGGATCGTCTTCCACTCGGGAACCCGCTCCGATGGCACCATCGTTTTCCGGACGAATGACATCGTCGTGGTCCGCCCGGCCATCAGGTAGTTTTTCGGCAGGAGAGGCTCAGACATCCTGACGTGCGGGGAAATCAGCTGAGACGATCATCCTAAAAAGAGCAGAAGAGGCCCGCGAATCACGCAGGGATTTGCTTTCCGGCGGGCGGGAGTTGGGGCTAAATGGATTTTTCCCAACATGGCAGATCGCTTGGTTTATATCGTCGCTTCGGTCGCAGTGGGTGTTGTCCGCCGTCTGCCGCTCTCCGCGTGTTTCCTCCTCGGCCAGGCCGCCGGGGCGGTGATGTGGCTGATCCTGCCAGCCTACCGGCGGCTCGCGAGGGAAAACCTGGGCCGGGCGTTCGCCGGAGAAAAATCGGCGGCGGCGATCCGGGCACTGGCGTTCAAACATTTCACGACGCTCGGCGCGAACGCGGTTTGCGCGTTCAAAATCCCGGCGGTCGCGCAGGAAGACATCCGGCGGATTGCGAAAATCGAACACCTCGACCGCATCCGCACAAACATCGCAAACGGACGCCCGGTCGTGCTGGCGATCAACCACATCGGCAACTGGGAATTGTATGCCCAGCTTGTCTTCCAGGTCCCGGAGGCCCGGTTCGGAACAGTCTACCAGTCGCTGCGCAACCCCCTGGTCGACGACCTTGTCAACCGCGACCGCCGGAGACTGGGGGTGGCCACGTTCGACAGGAAAAAGGGGTTCCATGCCGCAGTCGCCCTGCTGCGCGAACCGGGGATCGTCGGCGTGCTCGTGGACCAGAATGCCGGCGACGCCGGCCTCTGGACCCCGCTCTTCAACCGCCTGTCCTCGACGTCGCCACTCGCGGCGACGCTCGCCATGCGGACGAACGCGGCAGTGATCCCGGTGGCGATCTACACGGACGGCTTCGCAAGGTGGAAAGTCGTGCTGGGCGAGGAAATCCCGTGGAGCGCGGACCACCCGGAAAAACTCACCGCCAACATCAACGCGGCGCTGGAACGCCAGATCCGCGTGTCCCCGCAGGATTGGTTCTGGGTCCACAACCGGTGGAAAACGCCGTGGCCGAACTTTCTTACCGCCACCGCGAAACGCGGCGCGTTCATCCCCCCCGGGACAAAGGATCTCCAGCCGTTCCGGGTCGTCCTGCGTTCGCCAAACTGGCTGGGCGACACGGTCATGTGCCTCGAAGCCGCCCGCGCCTTCAAGACCAGCCGCCCGGATGTCCGACTCTCCGTCCTCGCCCCCGCCAAGCTTGCCGGGCTCTGGAAGAAAATCCCCGAGGTGGATGAAGTGATCGGGTTTTCGAAAACGGACTCCGTGTTTTCCGTCGCCCGGAAACTGCGCGGACGCTTCGATGCCGCCGTGCTTTTTACCAACTCCTTCCGCTCCGCGCTGGAAGTCCGCCTGGCGGGAATTCCACGGCGCGTGGGATTCGAGGGACACTGCCGCAAGGCGCTCCTCAACCAGGTGATCCCACCGCCGAAAAAAAAGCCCCGCCAGCCGGAGCACCACGCGGACCGGTATTGGCGGATCGCCGCCCGCTGCGGGGCGGCCACTCCCCCACCCCCGACCCCGCGCTGGAATCCGCCGAAAAATGAAATCGTCCTCGGCCTCTGCCCCGGTGCCGAGTATGGCCCCGCGAAGCGCTGGCCGGTGAAGCGGTTCCGCGAAGTCGTCGACCGCATCAACGCACTGGTCCCCTGCCGGTGGGTGATTCTCGGAACCGCCGCGGACACCGCGCTCGCGCAGGAACTCGCCACCGGATTTTCCAATGTCTCCGACCTCGCCGGAAAGACGACCCTCGAGGAATTGATGGACACGCTCGGCGGACTCTCCGCGCTGCTGACCAACGACACCGGCACGATGCACCTCGCGGATTTTCTCGGCGTCCCGCTCGTCGCGGTCTTCGGCTCAACCGAGCCCGCATTCACCGGCCCTCGCGGGCCGCGAAGCCGCGTGATTCGGCATCAGGTCGAATGCAGCCCCTGCTTCCTGCGCGATTGCCCGCTCGATTTCCGCTGCATGAACGAGGTCCCCACAGAATCCGTCGCCGACGCGCTGGAGGCATGTCTTTCCCGCACAGACGAAGCGGCCTGACAAAGCACAATCCCGTTTCCCTGGAGCACCCCTCCTTGTTTTTATTTTAGATTGAACTCTTTCCCGTAGGGCGTATTCTCACTCCATGCAAGTGATCGATTCCCCTGCGGACACTGCGACCCGCCAAAAGTTTGAGCAATGCCTGATCTCGGTTTTTTCCGATCTGGCGGACCTTTTTGGCAATCCCCGTTCCCACGGCCAGGTCTATGGAATCCTTTTCAGCTCGCCCGTGCCTCTTACGATGGAGGAAATCACCAACCGGATCGGGATCAGCATGGGTTCCGTGAGCATTGGGTTGAGGGCCTTGGAAGAGTTTGGCGCTGTGGAACGTCACGCAAACGGAAAATTCGGAGTTTATACCGCCAAGCTG
>Ga0172380_10004009_pt1 | contig 19448 bp, 17 predicted proteins | sample Leawe162metaG_FD_119747 | JGI IMG/M metagenome (GOLD analysis project Ga0172380, IMG submission 119747) | Leachate microbial communities from a municipal landfill in Southern Ontario, Canada - Leachate well 162 metaG | ecosystem: Engineered > Solid waste > Landfill > Unclassified | place... | reverse complement strand
GGATATCATTGAAGAAGGTGAGATTGTAGGTTAAAATAACAGCACTTATTCTGCCCCGTCGTCTAATGGTAGGACAGCAGCCTTTGGAGCTGTTTATCGTGGTTCGAATCCATGCGGGGCAACCGAGATCTTATGGACTTCAAACAACAACTTAAAATAGCTTACGATAAAGATGCAAAAAGAAGAGATTCACTTGAAGATAAACGTGACCAATGGAAATTAGATACAAGACAGCATTTTATTGAATTACTAAAATCACAAAAGGGTAAAAGTATCCTTGAATTAGGTTCTGGTGCTGGTTTAGATGCAAAATTTTTTAAAGATTGTGGATTTGATGTTTTGGCAACTGATTTATCTAGTGAAATGATTAAAATGTGCCTGAAAAGAGGTCTAAATGCAAAAATGCTTGATTTATATGATCTTGAAACGTTAGGAAAGAAATTTGATGCTATTTTTTCAATGAATGTTTTATTGCACGTTCCCAAAAGTGACATTGAAGATGTATTAGATAATATTTACAAAACACTGAACGATGGGGGTTTGTTCTTTTATGGAGTTTATGGTGGGACTGACGAGGAAAAAACTATTGTTGATGACTCTAAAATGGGACTGCCGAGGCTATTTTCTTTTTTATCTGATAAATCGTTACTGAAACTTGTTAAAGATAAATTTGAGGTTTTAGAATTTAAGACGATTGATAATGGGAGTAATATACCAAATTTTCATTTTCAATCACTTTTTCTGAAGAAAAAAGTATCGGGTTGAAGGTGATAACTAAGTCCTTAATACAATAAATTATCCCGTTGGACTTATCTTCTGTTAGAAATGACTCAACGTGGGGCAACATTAACTTTTGAAGCTAAATTTTAATCATATAGTTGGTTACTGTAGATTGGATTCGAACTGGTAAAATTTGATATGGAAGATAATTTAAAAAACAATAATCTTGGGGCGACCTATTTTGATGATATTTACTCTAAATATATTAGTAATGACTTAACGATAAAAGAGGTTGATTTTGTAATTTCGCAAATTCCATCCGATGGATCAATACTTGATTTGGGATGTGGTACTGGTCGTCATTTGATTGAAATTACTAAAAAAGGAGTAGACATTACTGGAGTTGATATTGCTCAAAATATGGTTGAAGTAGTTAAGAAAAAGTATCCACCAGCCAAGGTTTTTGTGGTAAATGTTTATAAGGATAAAATTGATGGAAAGTTTAACTTGATAATTTTATTTTGGAACTCAGTAATGGAAATTGCTAGAACAAATGAGGATTTACACAAATTGGTTGAGATTCTACAATCGCTGCTAACTAAATCTGGGAAAATATTAATGGTTAATTTGTATAATGAAAGTTTGCCAGTTACTGATGGTTTAGATTTCTCAGAAATAATTGATGGTAAAAATCAAAAATATCGTTTGACTTGGAGATTGAAAAAACTATTTGCTGAAACAAATACAACTGTCTGTGAAGAAAAAATAGAATTGATTGACAAAAATGGGGAAACTATTAGAGAGATTGTTACAAATATTGAACAAAAATGGTGGAGAAAGAAAGAATTAGAAAAAATTGCAAAAGAATTTGATATGGAGTTCAAAGAGTATTTTGTTGATGGGAGTGACTATCATTACTATATGTTCGAAAATCGTTCCAGTCAGTCAACAGCATGAAAATTCTTCAGAATATTATTGTGGAGGAAATGATTTCAGTTTTTTTAATGGGTGAATTAAATTCACCTAGATGGGGAAAGAAAATTGAGAATATTTTATTAAAAAATAAAATTGATAAACGGATCATTACTAGTCCTGATATAAGCAATAATAGAGAAAATTCCCTAAGAGCTTTGGTTTTGGGTGAATTTAGGGGTTATGGAAAAAAAGATGGATTATTTGATGATATTGATGAGGTTATATCTTGGAAAAAAGTATTACTTGAGAGTGAAGATTTTAAAAAAATAAAATATATTGATTATGATTACTGGAATGAATTGTCTGGAAAAACCGGATTTGTGGTAGATGGGGCAAAAAATGTCAAAAAAGGAATGGAAATATTTAATGTCAGCAATAAACAATATTGGCAAATTTTAGAAAATGTAAAAAATGGCGGTAAATTTCCTAGCTTAATATTATTGTCTGACAAAACTGGAGGACTTAAATTACTTGAAGGTCATGTGAGACTAACTGGTTATTTGTTGGATAATAAAAATATAGGACCTTTAGAAGTGATTGTCGGGTTTAAGAGTTAATTAGAGCTTGATAGTGGCGGAAGGAGAGGCAGCAGGAGAGATTAAAATAGTTTGAGTAGGAATAGGTGTGGGAAGTACCAATTGTTGCGATTCTAAACGTTTGAGGACGTTCCAGTCAATACTTTTGTAGGAGAGATAGCCTGCAAATAATAAAAGTAAAAAAAAGGACGATAAAAGAATAATTCCGGTGATATCAATTTTATTTTGAGGCATTTTTATTGGTTCTGATTACAGTATAAACGGTCGGGTGGGAAAGGAAAATAGCTGGTACTTCTTCAAGTAGAGATCTTTGGAAATCCTGATAAACAATTTTTCTTTCCTGAAAATCGAGGGTTCTTCGGCCTTCTTCAAGTAATTTGTCGATTTTTGGATTGTTTAATTTTGTTAGGTTAGTTTTGGTTTGGGTGGAATGCCAAAAAAGATATTGGTCGGGATCGGATGGAATAGCGCCAAAAGCGAGAACGGCTTGAAAATTGTTTGGGTCGATTTGGTTTTCAATTGAAAGATTAACCTTAATACCCAGTATTTCTTGCCAAGAAGATTTAATTTCTTCGGCTTGAAGTAAAAGTCGACGGTCAATTACACTGAGGTTAATTTCAGTGATTTCATTATCTTTAAATAATTCTTTGGCTCTGGTGGCGTTGTAGTTATATTCTTTTATGTAAGGGTTATAGGCCCATGAAAGTGGAGATATTGGCCCAAGACATCTGCCTTTTTTATCTTTAGGTTTGGGAGTGGCGTAGCTGAGGGCTTGTCGAAGTTGTTTGTTGTCAATTTTAGCGGTGTTAAAAAATATTGCTATATATCTTTGATTGGTAAGTATTTTGGGATTAATTTCAGTTTTAGGCCAATTTTGGATGGGGTCAGTGTTGGAAATCTCGTAAATTTGGTTTATCTCTCCCAATTTGTAGGCGTTAATTAAGTCTTTTTCTCCGGAATAAAAAACAAATGTTTTGGCGGGCATTGATTTATTGAGAGGTAATAACTTAATTTTTTTGATATGACCTTCCTGGTAGATGGTTTGGGTTACCTGGTAATCACCTAATCCGTTAAAATCATCTTCAATCAGAGTTTTGTCAAGACTGGCTAAAAGTGGGGCAAAATTGTCCTTGAGAGTAAATTTAATCTGTTGGTCATTGAGGTAAGTAATGTCAACTCCGTTAATTTGATAGTCAATATCTTTAGATGTAAATTTTTTATTATTATGCCAAAAAATATTGTCATTTAGGGTAAAAATATAATCCCGGTTGTTGTTGTCGAGCTTCCATTCTTTTACCAGAGGCGAGGGTGCCGGTCTGTCGTTATCTGTATTGATAGTCAAGCCATAGCTGATTAAAAGACTAATTTCCTTTGGAAGAGTATCGGCAGTGAATCTGCCTTCAACTCCAATAATTTCTCTGTTGTTTTGATTGGATAAAATAATATTTCTAATTTGAGTTTGAAATATGTAGGCCAGAGATCCCAAAAAAACTATCAAAAATAAAATTGGATAGTTTCGTTTTATTTGGAGATAAAGAAACTCGAATTTGAAATGAATTTTTTTAAACACAGTTTAGAGTATGGTTTGAATTAGAGAAAGTAGTACAAAAAGAATCAATACTACAATGGTAATAATAAACATGACTTTTTCCCAACCTCTTTTTTCAAAGGTAACCGGGGAGAGAATATTGCTTCTTGACTCGGAGTTACCACTGGATTGAAGAAAAATAAGCGCAGTTAAAGTGACTGCTAAAATAATTTGAATTATGTTTAGGGTAATTTTCATGATGATTTTTTTTTGAGTATTATATTAAATATGTAGAATATTATACCTATTGTGAGTGAGGAAACAAAATATGCCCAAAATGAATTAAAGTTTTGGGTAGGAATTGTGAAACCCTGCCAACTGAAAGCCTCAAAATGTATATTGTATACCTTGAAGTCTAATAATAAAAATTCGGCTAAATAAAGTCCGAGAGTGTTGATGATAAATCTTAAACTACCGAGGGTTAATAAATTAATGGGTAAAAGTAGAATTTTAAGAATTGGTTTGAGAAATAGTTCAAATATTGTCAATATCAAGGCGACATAGATTATGGTTTGGATATTTTTTTGAAAGTTTAGGTTGTGCCAAATTTGATTAGTTGTAGCTAGGGAAAAACTAAAAAGCAGAACATATTTTAATATTTTTTTAATCATGATTTTTTCTAGTTGTAATTATTATACCCCCAAGTGAGAGACAGGCGATGAGAATGGCTGCAGTTATGGCTAAATTGAGATAGTGAGGTGGATACTTTGCCGTAATTTGGATTTGGTCATTTTGGTTATAGATGAGATTATATTTAATATTTTGGAAACCTGGTAATATAGATTTGAAAAAATTGGGTGTGGGAGGATTGACTTCAATAGTAGACAATGGAGGAAGGTTTATTTGAGAATATTGCCAGTCGGTGTTTGGTTGGCTTATTTGGAAGTTGTTTATACCTTGGAGTGAATTGTTTTTGATGATAAGAATGGATGGTTTTCCAAACTTAGTTTTGGCGAACTCTATTTTGGGGGTGCTTTGACCTTGGTCGGTTTCTTTATTGGCATAATCGACGTGAATAGTTTTTATATTTTGACCATTTCGGTAAGATCCTGGAGGTGGCGGATAGTCGGATTTTTGACCATGAATTACAAATGCGAAATGGTTAAGATCCAAATCTTTGAAGTAATCGATGCCATTGGTGGTTTTACCCCAGGTAGGATCAACGGAAATCCAATTGTGTTGGGTTTCGTCCCAGTATTGAGGCCAGGCATGGAGTATGTCGGCGTTGGGGTTTAGAGGTTTTATTTTGGGATTATTGGTGTAAGCAAATCCTTCGATTTCTCGAGATGGAATGTTTTTGGTTCTGGCAAGAGTTACAAAAAGATCGGTAAATTCGGTGCAAAGAGAATTTTCGGGATTGGAAAGGGCTGCTAAAGCTCCCTTGCGGTAAGCCGTATTTATTTGATTGTAGTCATATGAAAGAGTAGAAATTACGTAATTGTAGATAGATTTAGGAGTATCCAGTTGGTCGGCAATTTGTCGGATAGAAATATCTTTTGTAGGCCAATATTTGGAAGGTTGGGTAAGATTTGATGGCAAAGAATAAGATTTTGGAAGTGGAAGTGGAGAAGGAAAAATTTTGGCTTGTCCATTTACTTTTACTTCGATAATTTGGTTGGATGGGATTAAAAATTCTGCCATCCAATTGCCATCAGGATCTAGTTTGATATTTAATGGTCTAGGTTCAATTTTTGAGTAAGTAATTTTTTGATTGGAGGTGTCAGGTGGGATGGCAATTTCAGTTTGGATATCATGAGAGTCGGGATTATTTAAAATGTAAGTTAGGTTAAAATCAAAGATTTGAGAATTTCCAAATGCCACTAAAATTTTTCTGTTGGAGTTGGTTTGAAGTTTGTAGTTTAGAATTGTGTTTTGATGATCTTGGGATTGAGTAGAGGGGTTTACAGAAGAAAATGAAAGATTTCCATAACTTTGAGGCACACTAAGTTTTAGATTTATAAGATTTTGGTTCTGGAATTCCGGAACAGAAATTTCCCAAAGCTTTCCTTTTTGGATAGCAAAAGAGGTAATAAAGTAGCGAAGAGTAAATGATTGAGTTTTGTCTTTACCAATGGCTGGAGAGTTAAATTTTACGTAAATATTGGTTTTGTCGGTGGTGTTTTCAACTTTTTGGAGAATATCACCATCTTGATCGGTAGCACTTATACGACTTAAATCTAATTTATTGAGATGAATGATATATTCTTTTGCGTAAACACCGGATATGTTGTTGGTTAGTTCGATATTGTGGTTAACTTGGGCATTACCCTGAAGATCAATTTTGTAGTCAATATTTTCGATGATTTTGAATTCATCCATAGCGTTAACTTTTTGGGGGAAAGTTAAGCTAAAAAATAAAACCAAAATGAGAGTAATCATGGATATTAAAACTATATCATCGATTCTGGACTGACTCTATTAGCAAACTGTAGGTTGACTTCGGGTAATCTTCGTGTATATTTTAATTATATATGGCTAAAGTTTTATACAAAAGACAAAAGCAAATTTTCGACTTTATCAACGGTAACATATCAAAGTATGGATATGCTCCGACATTGACTGAAATTGCGGAAAATTTTGGATTGTCTTCTTTGTCAACTGTGCATGAGCATTTGGCAGTATTGGAAAAAAAGGGCCTGATCAGAAGATATAAGGGGGCAGTAAGAGGAATTGAAATTTTGGATGACGGTATAATTGACCATCCGAACTTAATCGAGTTACCAATCATGGGTTTTATTGCCTGTGGTGAACCGATAGAGCCATATAATGACCCTGGTGCTACATTGCCGGTAAATTCGGGGTTAGTAAGAGCCGGAGATCATTCTTATATTTTACAAGCGAAAGGTGATTCAATGGTAGATGACGGGATATTAAGTGGTGATTATTTAGTTATAAAAGAGGTGCGGGAGGCAAGAGATGGAGATATTATAGTGGCAGTGTTGAAAAATGGTTTTGCTACTTTAAAAAGATATTATAAGGAGTTAAATAGAATAAGACTGCAACCAGCCAATTCAACAATGAGTCCAATGTATGTGACCGATATTGAAATACGTGGTAAGGTGGTGGCAGTAATTAGGCAATTTAGTTAAAGATGCTTTACATAATTTCGACTCCGATTGGGAATTTGAAAGATATAAGTTTGAGAGCAATTGAGGTGTTGGAAAATTTGGACATTTTGTTGTGTGAAGATACTCGACATACTGGGATGCTTTTGAAAAAATTGGGGATAAAGAATAATCCTAAATTAGTATCTTATTATATGGAGACGGAAGAGCAAAAAATTCCGGAAATAATGGAATATCTCAAAAAAGGTTTGGAAGTAGGATTGGTATCGGATGCCGGAACTCCCCTATTGTCGGATCCAGGTTGGTTGTTGGTGAAAAGATGTCAAAAGGAAAATATTAATTACACGGCTGTCCCGGGGGCGTCGGCTCTGATTAATGGGTTAGTACTTTCCGGTTTACCGATGGGAAGATTTTGTTATTTAGGATTTTTACCCAAAAAAGATGGTGATAGAAAAAAAATATTGTCTAAATATAAAGAAATTGAGGGAACTAAGGTGGTTTATGAATCCCCTTTCAGATTGGTGAAATTAATTTCTGAGATAAAAGAAATTTTTGGAGAAAAAGTTGAGATAAGAATTTGTCGGGAAATGACGAAAAAGTTTGAAGAAGTATTAAGTCCTGAAAAATTGTCAGGTGAAAAAGGCGAAGCTGTGGTTGTTTTTTATTAGCTATTTTTCAGTCTCTTTTTTTCTGCCCAAGAGACAATTTCTCGGGTGCGGTCGATGGCGTCCGGACTTACAGAAATACTAGTAACCCCCCATTTGACAAGTTTCTCGACTAAATCCGGATAATTACTTGGTGCTTGACCGCAAATTGAGGCGGAAATGCCTCTTTTTCTAGCTTTAGTAATTGCTTTTTTGAGAGACCAAAGTACAGCAGGATTCATTTCATCAAATCCGGGAGCAACCTCTTGGTTGTCGCGGTCCAAACCCAGAGTAAGCATGGTTAAATCGTTGGAACCTATGGATATACCATCAATACCGACGTCAATAAATTTATCAAGAAGTATGATATTGCTGGGTATTTCGACCATCATGAATAATTTAAAACTGGGGGTTCTAAATAATCCTGATTCTGCAATCAAAGCTTTTACTTTGGAAAGTTCTTGCGGAGTACGAACAAAGGGAATCATGAGCCAAAGGTTTTTGAGATCGTGTTTGTTTCTGACTTGTTTGATGGCCTCAAGTTCCATCATAAAAACTTCTTTGTCGTTAATGTAACGGGCGGCGCCACGGAATCCAAGCATGGGATTGGATTCTTCCGGTTCGTAAAATTTGCCCCATTTTAGGTGTTTATATTCATTAGTTTTGAAATCGGTAGCCCGATAAATTACCGGACGGGGAGAGAAATTTTTGCAAAATTGCAACAAACCTTTGGCTAGTTGGTTTATGTATTCTTTTTCACGGTGTTCGGCAATAATCCGACGGGGATGAATTCCGATGTTGGCAATCATAAATTCAGCCCGAAGTAATCCGACACCGTCAACATTTCTTTTGGAAATTTCAGCGGCCAGTTCCGGTTCGCCTAAATTTACATATACTTTGGTGGCAGTTTTTAGATGAGGGTCTACTTTTTCAATTTTTGGTTGATTGGATATGGATCCGGTTAGGTCGCCTTTCCAAATTTCTCCGGTGGTACCGTTTAAAGTAATCAGATCTCCGTCCTTGAATACTTTGGTGGCAGTCTTGGTTCCTACCACACAGGGAACTCCAAGTTCCCGACTAACAATGGCTGCGTGAGAAGTTTGACCTCCGCGATCGGTAATTATGCCATTGACTTTTTTCATGGCCGGAACGAAATCAGGGGTGGTCATTTCGGTGACTAATATTTGGCCTTTTTGAGCTTTACTTAAATATTTGGGATTGTTGATAATAACTACTTTTCCGGATGAAGTACCGGGTGATGCCGGATCACCTTTGAGGTCGGGTGTTTGGTTGATGTTGGCTTTTTGATTGTCAAGTGTGATTTTATTTGATTCGACGGTTGTGATGGGTCTGGTTTGAACTATATATAATTTGCCTTTTTCTATGGCAAATTCAATGTCTTGCGGTTTGGCATAGTGATTGTGAAGCTTTTGTCCGATTTTGGCAATTTTGATGGCCATTTGATCGGTAATTTTGGAGGAGTTCTGTTTTGATTTTGGGACATTGACTTCTTTTGTTTCGGAAGCGGCTCTGACTAATTGAATATCCTGAGAAGCTTTATTGTATGTTTTTACGGTCCAATCGGTTTTATCGACAATATGTTGATCAGGAGTTACTTTTCCCTGGACAATGTATTCACCCAGACCCCAGACGGTTTCAACAATTATTTCTTTTTTGTCGTTAGTAACCGGATTGACAGTGAAGCAAATTCCGGATGAGTCTGATCTTACTAATTTTTGAACTGGTACTGCCACGCCAATTTTGAAATGATCATACTTTTTTTTAACTTGGTAAAAGAGAGATCGGGAGGTGAAAAGACTGGACCAGCAATCTCTGACACGGTTGACAACATTGGATTCACCGGTGACGTTTAGAAAAGTATCACCTTGACCGGCGAATGAGGCATCGGCTGAATCTTCGGCTGTAGCGGAAGTACGGACGGCGACAGCAACATTTCTTAATCCTCCCCAATCGGATAAGCGTTTGTAGGATTTCATTATATTTTGGGCAATATCTTGGGGGATAGGACTTTTGTTGATGATTTGTCTAATCTTTTTAGAAGTAGCTTCAAGTTGATCGGGTTGATCAAAATCAGTGATGTCTAAAATTGCTTTAATTTTGGGTTTTAGATTATTAAATTCAATAAATTTAAAATAAGCATTGGCGGTAACGCAAAAACCGTTAGGTACCGGGATTCCCAGGTTATACATTTCTCCTAAATTGGCGCCTTTTCCGCCAACAAGATTGGTGTCGGTAAAGTGAATATCTTTAAACCAGAGTATATCTGCTTGTTTGTTATCCATTTGACTTGTTCCAGCCACGGTTAGGCGAATTTCTAATAGTTTCAGTTTCACTGGGACGGTTAAAATCGTCTTCTAGACGGATGGTGGTGCCGATTTCGGGAGTGGCAATTTCGATAGTGACACAATCAGAGACGGCTTCAAAACGGTGAATGGTATTTGGTAAAACGGTATAGCCAATATTAGGATTCATTTCACTAGTATTTAGACCTAGGGTAAATTTGGCTTGACCGGAAAGTAAGGTAATTGTTTCGGTTTTTTGATCGTGACTTTGAAGAGACCAACGGTGCCCGGCTTTGGTAAAAGCTATTTTACCGCTATAGGGTAAAGAATCATCAGTTAATTTTATTTCAAAACCCCAAGGTTTGATTATGGTGTTTGGCATTACAACCATGATAGCAGATTTGTTGGAATTGGTAGAACAAGATGTCTTTTAAAATTAGCAGTCACTTAGTTTGAATGCTAATTGGTATGAAAATTTTAATAATGCCTAACTATAGGTATAATTATATAGTATATAAAACTATATAAATATATATAAAACTAATTGATTAGTTGGAGAATTATTCTTTCCAGGGCAATTTCGCGGGGGGTACTTAGCTGTCCTGTTTTGTTTTGATAGTCAAGTTCGATAAGCCGTAGATAACAGAATTTTAATTTGTCAGTGGGTAGTTGGCTGTAAGTTGTTAATTGTTTACGGATGGAATTTTTTAGTAAATAAATGAAGAGGTCGATAGGATCATTTTTAATAGTTAAGTGGTATTGTGTGAGGAATTCGGAGGCATTATTGGGACGAATGGAATTAAGACAATTAAAAAGTGAGCGACTAAGAGGGAAAAAGTTTACCTTTGAGGAAGGTAAAGCTTTAATTTGGGAAACATTTAGTTTCTTGTCCTGCCAGATATATATATCGATGTCATTTGGGGAATTGATGATTTTGAGGATTTTGTCGAGAGATGCTTTGTTAATGGAGAAAAGGTTGGTAATTACCAGAATTTTTTGACCGGGTATAAGGGATGGGCTGTTGATGTAGGAGTTGATAATATCGAGATTAAAATTTTTTGAATCGAAACGTTGGATATTAGAGTTAGCTTGGGAGTTGATGCCTAAGTTGAAGGCTTTACGACTTTTTAATTGGTTGTCGCCGTGAAATAAATAAATCATTACCTATTATAGACTAGGAGCGGATAGCTTGGTAAAATATAGCCTGCTGTGATTGGCCCCATCGTCTAGTGGCCTAGGACTCCTGGCTTTCATCCAGGCAATCGTGGGTTCGACTCCCACTGGGGTCACAGGTTAAAACTATATCGTTGAAATGTCTATATCTTGAGAGATAATTGTAATATGGTAAGAGAAGTAAACAAGGGATTTTTGAGAATGCTAAAGGGTTTGCCGGAAACCTGCGAAGATTTTCCATTTGAAAGTTTTAGTCATATTTCAGGTCAGGCGGCTGCCATACGTTTTTTTGATCCAAATTCTATAGAAGATTTTGAGTTGTTGAAAGAAATTTTACGTGTCAAGGAAGTTAGGAGTTGGATGGATGATTCCGGTAATATTTCCAAATCGGATTATCAGGAATGGGCTGGTAAGTGGGCTAATGATTCATTTTTATTTGCCGTCCATGATGCCAGGGAAAAATTAAAAAGAAAATTAAAAATTGTCAGGGGCTTTGTAAATATATATTCGGAAAGATCGGAAAAGTTTAGAATTAAAAGAATGGTAAAAGGTGGATTTATTAAAGGGTCATTAAAAAGCAGACATGTTTTGGAAGTAAGTATGGCATTGAGGCCATTAAGTGACGGAAAGATTGTCGGGTCGGGGTTAATGTCGAGTGCCTTAAGACAATGCTGTCTTCAGGTTAGATCTTTGCTGGGATATCCTAAACAATCAGATTTGATTCTTTATGGATTTGTAGATCCTGATAATATGGCTTCAGCAAGAGCTTTAGAAGCAGCTGGTTTTGTAAAAAGAGGAAAGATGAAATATGACCAAGATTCTGAGAAAGTTTCGTGGGTATATATTTTAAGTTGGAGAAAGTTGCATCGGAAAATTAAGGGAGGGTTATTGAAGTTGTATGAGGAAGGTTCAAATGAGTGTAAGGTAAAAGTCGATTTATATGCTCAAAAAACGGATTCCCATTGCGGTCCGGCGGTGGTTCAGGGAATTTTAAGTTTCTTTGATATTAGTGTAAGTCAGGATGAAGTAGTGGAAGCAGCCAAAGTGAAATCGAGGTTAAAGAAACATGGAATGAGACCAGATCAAATTTATAAAGCTCTTAAGTTTTTGGCTCCAAATTTAAATTTTTGGTTTAAACAAAACGCCAATAGTCGGGATTTGGATCTTTTAATAAATAAATATGAGTTACCTGTAGTTGTGAATTGGCAAGGACTTTTTTACGATACGGTGAAGGAGGAAAAGCTTAAAAATCCAAATGGAGATCATGGTCATTACAGTATTGCGGTTGATATTAAGTCAGATAGAGATCAGATTACTATCGCTGATCCTTATTCAGATTATGTAAATATCCCAAGAGTATTTTCTTATCGGTGGTTTAAAAAAAGATGGTGGGATGTTGATCATATTTTTGACAGAAAGACAAAAAAAATAAATTCTATCTATACCAAGAAATTGATCTTGGTCTTGACACCGAAAGAGTTGATTTTACCGACGAATTTACATTTGGAGTCTGCCAAAAAGTTATTTACACTTGAGAAAAAACCATAAACTAATTATGGAAGTAAAAATTGAATCTTCCTGGAAAAAACTTTTGGAGGATGAGTTTGGAAAAGATTATTTTGAAAAATTAGTCGAATTTGTAAAAAATGAGTATAAAAACTCAATTATTTATCCACCAGCTAGATTTATATTTAATACTTTTGAACTGACGCCTTTTGATGATGTCAAAGTAGTAATATTGGGACAAGATCCATATCATGGACCAAATCAGGCCAATGGATTGGCTTTTTCAGTAAATGAAGGAATTTCTTTGCCACCTTCGCTTCAAAATATTTACAAGGAAATTGAAACTGATTTGGGACAAAAGACAAAAAATGTAGCAGGTGATTTATCAAATTGGGCGAAACAGGGCGTATTACTTTTAAATGCCACTTTAACAGTGAAATCATCCAGGGCAGGATCTCATCAAAATAAGGGATGGGAGGAGTTTACAGATAGTGTAGTTAGAATTTTATCGGAGAAGAAGAAAAACTTAGTGTTTATCTTGTGGGGAAATTATGCTCAAAGAAAGGGAAATGTGGTGGATGAATCAAATCATTTGGTAATTAAATCGGCTCACCCCTCTCCCCTCTCGGCTTACAATGGATTTTTTGGATCTAAGCCATTTTCCAAGTGTAATATATTTTTAAAAAAACATGGTAAAGATCCGATAGATTGGTAATTTATTCTTCCTGTGAGTAACCTTGAGCTTGAAGTTTAAAAGATTTTGAGTAAAGACCATTCAGTTTTATCAATTCATGGTGGCTACCTGATTCGATAACTTTGCCTTTGTCGATGACAATAATTCTTTGGGCATTTCGGACGGTAGAAAAACGGTGGGAGACTATGATAAGAGTTTTGCCGTTGATTTGTTGGTATAGTTTTTTGAAAATTTTATATTCAGATACAGCATCGATTGAGGCGGTTGGTTCATCTAAAATTACAATGGCAGTGTCGCGATAAAAAGTTCTGGCAATGGCGATTTTTTGCCATTGACCCCAGGAGGGCTCTTCGCCTCCATATCGGGGATTGAGAGGAGTATCTAGTCCGTTTTTAAATTTTTTATAGAAAAGGGCGTCTGATTTTTGGAGAGAGGATATAATTTTTGGGGTGTCATTGATCTTTGGGTTGCCGATTTCAATATTTTCCCTGAGGTTGAGGTTCCAGTAGTTATTAAATTCTTGGGCAAGATATGATAAATGTTGATACCAGTTTTCAAGTTTTATTTGAGTTAAATTAACACCGTTTATAAATATCTTACCGGAGGTAGGTTGATAAAAATTACAGATCAGTTTGATTAAGGTGCTTTTTCCGGCGCCGTTGACGCCGACAATTGCGATTTCTTCTCTGGAATTTATTATTAAGTTTAAGTTTTTGAAGACGTATCTATTGTTACCCGGGTATTTAAAACTGACGTTTTTGAATTCAATTTGTGGAGGTATTGGTTTGGAAATTTTGACGTTTCCGCCGGTGATAATATTTTTAAGATCAATAATTTTTCGGAAATTATTAATGTGGTAGCTATTTTCATTTATGCTGACGAAACTAAATACCAGTCCACGAAAAAAACTTTCAATTTGAGTAATTGATTGGAAATAAAAAGTGAATAAACCGATGCTTAGCAGTCCGGTACGGACATCGTTTATCAGGACACTGAGAGTGATGGCAGTGATGATGGTAGAAAAGATAGTCAGGCTAAATTCCGAAGGCATTTGTTTAATTCGAAGGGAGATACGGTCGTTGGTTTGTTGGTCAAATAGGCTTGAAAATTTATTTAAAAGAAATTCAATGGCATTATTGATACGAAGTTCGGCGATAAAATTTTTCTGACGAAGTTGGTGGTTTAAATCCCAGATTTGTTTATTTTTGTCACTGTTTTTTTCGTGCAGTTGCCAATTTTTTTGAACCCAATATTTTTCAATCAGATATTGAGGTAACTGACTAATAAAGATGAGCAAACATAGTTGGGGGTAAATGGGGAGCAATATTATAGTGACGGTAATTAGTGAAATTAGGTTTGAAAAAATATTGGTTAAATCGGATGCTGTTTGGCGGATCCTCCAACCAAATTCTTCGTCTACTTTGGAAATTAAGTTGGCAGTTTCTTTGCTTTCAAGGTGTTGATAATCGAGATGGCTAACTTTACCGATAAATAGTTTTCGAAGATATGATTGGAGTTTTTGATCCATGATCCGTTCCAGTTGGGAACGAAGAAACATAAAGATTGAACTTAGAGTAAGAAATAGGAGAAATAATGAAAAGGAAGAGGAGGGAAATTCTGAGGAGGTTTGGTTTAAAATTTCGTCTATAAGTTGCGCAAATACTTTATTTCTGGCGAAAGGGGTGACAGAGGATAATAGGTGAACGACCAATAAGACTATGATTACACTAGAGGCTGAAGTGAAAATTAGTTTGAGTGTCCACAACAAATTACCGGCTTTGTTTTTTGGTGACTTGATTATTGGAGGAGACATTCTTTTTTAATATTAATCCAAAAATGATGAAAAATAAACTGATTATTTGGGCAATTTTTATATCGGAGACTGACCAGGTATCGTTTCGAAAAAACTCGGTGATGAACCGGATGATTCCATAACCGATTAGATAATAGGCAGTGGAGTTGGTTTTTTTTCTTAATAAAAATAAAAATAAAACGAAATTCAAAATTGATTCAATCCACCAGGAAGGGTTTTCGTGATTAAAAAAGTTACCAAACCGGCCGATAGACTGAGCTAAAGGGAGAATTTTTGAGAAAATATCTGAAATTTTTAGAAAAGGTTTGTGTATTCTTTTGGAAAAAATAAGGATATAGAAAAATCCGGCGATAATTGCTCCGATAATACTTAATCCTCCACCTCGAATGTTTAAAATTTGAATCGGATTTTGGGAGTAATATGACCAATAGTCAAAAACGTGGTAAATTCTAGCACCGAGAAGTAGGGAAATATAAAGAAAAATAACAAAACCATCTTCCTGTTTTTTTGGGATTATTTTATTTTGAGTGGAAAAGTATTGCCAGATGATAACGAGAGAAATACCGATTATCAGACCGTAAAGTGACATGGCTTAGTTTACCAGGATTTGGTGGGCCCTGCGGGACTCGAACCCGCGACCAATTGCTTAAAAGGCAACTGCTCTACCGACTGAGCTAAAGGCCCAAAATGTAAAGGAGTATTAGACGGTACGAGCTTTGGGTTTTCGGAGAAAATAAAGCTTGGCACGTCTAATTTTCTTTTTTGGACCGCGCATTTTTTTAATGGATTCGATCCATGGACTGTTGATTGGAAAAATTCTCTCAACTTTAACGGAATCAGAGGCATTTTTCATAACGACAAAAGTTCCCTTGTCTCCTTTGCCTTTGATAGAAAGGATAACTCCATCGAAAGCTTGAATTCTTTCTTTGTCGCCTTTTTCTTTGATTTTATAATTTACCTTAATACTGTCTCCGACGGAGAAGTTTAGGTCCTTGTGAGTAAATGTGAGTGCCATAGTATAAATTTATGAATTTGAAACTCTGGTATTTTAGCTTAACCTATCAAAATTATCAATAAAACAGTTTAACTTTGGGAATTTGATATGTTTAGGATGTGGTCAATTTTTTGTTGAAGAGAGGGGTTATAGTTGACTCCGTAGCTAAGAGGGATGTTTTTACCATTGGCTAAAATTATTAAGCCACGGTGGCCATTTTGATTATTTTTGAGAAGACGGTTCAGTTGGACTAATTGAGTTTGTGAAGTACCTTTGGGTACATTGATAATAAAATCATATTTGGCGGTATTATTTGGTGCTTTAAGCGAAATTATGTCAGCAATTATTGATTTTTCACCGTCTCTTTCGTTAATTTTTCCTTCTATATAGACGGGTTTGTTTTCTTCTAAAATGGTGGATATTTCAGAAAAGAGTTTTGGAAAAACTACCATTTCAATCTTGTCGGTATCATCTTCTAGGGTGACAAAGGCCATTTTTGAATTATTTTTTTTGGTATTAATGGTTTTGACCCGATTGATAACAGCTACAAATTTAACCAGAGAAGCTGTTTCTTTTTCGGTTAAAGTTTTGATTTTGGGTAGGGTAAGCATTTGGAATTGATCAAGGATTTTATTTATAGGATTTTCGGTGACATAAATTCCGATGAGTTCTCTTTCGAAGGCTAATTTTTCTTTTTCGGTAAAGTCGTCTTTATTTTTAAAATTATCCGGAGGTGCAACTGGAGATTTGTTGGAATCTTTCGGGTTATCAAATAGTCCAAATTGACCAGAGTGATGTTTGTCTGTAAGTTTTTGGGAGGTAGATCTGATTTCATCAATTGATTCCAGTACAGCTTTTCTGGGACCAAATTGGTCCATAGCACCAACTTTGATAAGACTTTCAAGGACTCTTTTATTAACTTTTTGAGTGTCGACTCTGAGACAAAAATCACCAAAGCTTTTAAAAGGTCCGTTTTGATTTCTTTCTTCCAGTATGTTTTCTATGGCAGCTTCACCAACATTTTTTATAGCTGTAAGCCCAAATCTGATGGCCATATGTCCCAAGGAGTGCTTATTTTCTTCAATAATAAAACCGCTTTCTGAGTGATTGATGTCAGGAGGAGATACAATTATACCTAAATGTCGGCATTCTTCGACTCCAGTTGAAATTTTTTCGGTGTCACCGGATTCAGCGGTAAGAAGGGCACACATGTATTCCACCGGGTAGTTGGCTTTCATATAGGCAGTACGATAAGCTAACATTCCATAGGAAGCGGCATGGGCTTTGTTGAAACCATATGAAGTGAATGGTTCAATAAAACTGAAAATTTCTTCTGCCTTCTTCTTGGTGTATCCATTGGAGATGCAGCCGTTGATAAATTTATCTTTTTGAGCTGCCATTTCTTCAGGGATCTTTTTACCGATAGCTTTTCGAAATTTGTCAACTTCGATCCAATTGTATCCGGCAAGTTCGATGGCGGTGTATAGACAATCATCCTGATAAACCAAAAGACCGTATGATTTGTCAAGATATTTTTCCATTTTTGGATCAAAATAGGATATTTTTTTGGGATCTTTTTTACGGGCGATATATTCGGGAATCATGGCCATGGGACCAGGGCGATAAAGGGCGACCATGGCCATAATATCTTCGACTCGGGTGGGTTTTAATTCTTTTAGCCATTTAGTCATTCCTTCACCTGAGAGTTGAAAAACACCCATGGTATCACCGTGAGAAAGCATCTCAAAAGTTTTTTTATCATCCAAAGGAATTTTTCGTAAATTAATTTCAATGTTTTTTGTTTTACGGGCATTGACGACTGCTTGACCCAAAAAAGACAAATTACGGATTCCAAGAATATCGAATTTGATAAGTCCTACGTCTTCGGCGGCATGCATTTCGTATTGAGTAATTTTTTTATCGCCGCCAGTTTCGACTTGTGTCGGTGAAAAATCATTTATGGATGTTGGAGAAATTACCAGTGCACAGGCGTGAACGGATATATGGCGGGCGCAGCCTTCAATCTGTTTGGCGGTTTCTAGAATTTTTTTAGCATCAGGATCGGATTCATAGAGATTTTTGAGTTCTGGGGTAATATTGAGAGCTTTTTCGATAGACATGGGAAAACCTTGTGAGCCCATGGGAATTAATTTACTAATTTTGTCACCGATAGCATATTCGTAACCAAGGACTCTGGCGGTATCACGGACAGCCCCACGAGCCATCATACGTCCAAAAGTGCAGATTTGAGCAACGTTGTTTTGTCCGTATTGTTCGATGATATGGTAAAGCATTTCCTGTCGTTTGTCGTCGGCAACGTCAAGGTCAATATCCGGAGGAGAAGGACGATCTTTATTTAAAAAACGATCAAAAGGGAGTTGATATATGAGAGGATCTACGGAAACGATTCCCAGGACAAAGGATACAAGTGATCCGCCAGCAGAACCTCTGGTGTTGGTGGGAGTATCATTTTCTTCACACCAACGGATAAAATCACGCATGATCAAAAAGTAGGCAGCATATCCTTTGGAGCAAATTATTTCCAATTCATAATCCAGTCTTTGTTTAACTTCCGGAGTGATTTTTCCATAATGGTCTTTGGCAGAGTCAAAAACAAAATCAGTTAAGGTTTCTTCTGCAGTTTTGTTTTTGGGCAATTTAAATTTTGGAAAGTACCATTTACCCAGTTCAATTTCGAGATTGCATTTGTCGGCAATTTTGACGGTGTTGGCGATGGCATCGGGATATTTGGAGAATTCCTCTTTCATGGTTTGAGGGGATTTAATGTAAAAATCGGGAGTATCTGCCATTGACATGCGTTTGGAATCGTTGATGGTGGTTTGAGTATTGATCATCAAAAGAACGTCTTGAGCAAAAGCATCTCCTTGTTTGAGATAGTGGGCATCGTTGGTAGCGACAAGTGGGATAGCTAATTCCCGACTGAGTTTTACTATTCCCTGGGTGGCTTTTTGAACAGCATCAAGTCCGGGGTGATTTTGGATTTCAAGATAATAATCATCACCAAAGAGTTTTTGATATTGAAGAGCCCGCTTTTTGGCAGCATTGTAGTTGTCTTCCAGGATAAATTTGGCAATTTCTCCTTCAACACAGGCGGAGGTACAAATAATTCCCTGATGATATTTTTCCAGAATTTCCATGTCGATTCTGGGTTTATAATAAAAACCTTCGTCATGACCAATAGAGACTATTTTCATTAAATTTTGGTAGCCCTGGTGATCTTTGGCTAATAGTATTAAGTGGTGATTACGACGGTTGGCTGAAGACTTATCTTTTCGGCCTAGTGGAGCCAGGTATACTTCGCTACCAATTATGGGTTTGATATTGTTTTTTTTGCAGGTTTTATAAAATTCAATAGCACCGTACATATTGCCATGGTCAGTGATGGCAATTGAATCCATCCCCATTTCTTTTATGGC
>Ga0172380_10004008_pt1 | contig 19449 bp, 14 predicted proteins | sample Leawe162metaG_FD_119747 | JGI IMG/M metagenome (GOLD analysis project Ga0172380, IMG submission 119747) | Leachate microbial communities from a municipal landfill in Southern Ontario, Canada - Leachate well 162 metaG | ecosystem: Engineered > Solid waste > Landfill > Unclassified | place... | reverse complement strand
CGCCGGAATTTCCATAAAAATGAGCACCAACGGCCATTTTTTTCAGGATAAAAACTTTTGCAAGGAAGTTATTAAAAGCGGGCTGCATACTCTGATTGTCTCTTTGGATGGAGCAGATCAGGAAACACATGTTAAATACCGGAAAGGCGCTAATTTTGATGTAGTTGTCCAGGGTATTAAAAACATTGTAGAAGCGAAAAAAGAATTGAATTCCAAGTTGCCAAAAATTGAACTCCAATTCCTGGTAATGAAGCACAATGAGCATCAGAGAAAAGAAATGAGGCGCTTAGCCGAGAATTTAGGCGTTGATTTTTATGATGAAAAAACGGTTGGTTTGGATGCCATGGATCCAAATTTTCAAAAAACCGCTGAGGATTTGCTTCCGGGTGATTCAACTATGAATCGGTATTCGCGCGATAAAAATGGAAAATATGAGCTGAAAGGCGAAATGCCAAATTATTGCAGTATTGTTAATTCTTCAATGGTTATTAACTGCGATGGTTCTGTTGTGCCATGCTGCTATGATGAATATTTGCAGAACGTTATGGGGAACGCGTTTAAACAAGGTATAAGGGAAATTTGGAGGGGAGAGAAATATCAAAGATTTAGGGAGTTGATAAAAAGCAATCGCAAGAGCATACCGATGTGCAATATTTGTCCAGAGGGAAGATATAAGGAGGTCTATAAGAGGCAAAAAATTAGGTAATTTTTATATATGGATTTGTCTTTCTTAAATATTCGCAGAAAATTTTTTAGCGCTTGGCGAAGCTCGGATAAAACCGGCCAACAGGTTGCGCGGGGAAGCTTTTTGATTTTCACGGAGAGATTTTTTATCAAAATTCTCTATTTTGCCCGGACAGTTATTCTAGCGAGATTGTTGTTCCCGAATGATTTTGGCTTATTCGGGATGGCAACTTTAGCGATGAATATTCTTGGAGCTTTTACTAATCCTTCTTTTAGCTCTGCCATTGTCCAGAAAAAAGACGTCAGCAAAGAAGAGCTAGATAGCGCTTGGACCATCTATTTTATTCGTGGCTTGGTTTTGGCGGCGGTTTTATATCTTAGCGCGCCTTTGGCCGGTATTTTTTTTCATAATTCGGCTGTGGTGCCTTTTGTAAAAATTTTAGCTTTGATGTATTTGATAATGGGATTTGAGAGCTTTGGCGCGACTTTGTTGCAAAAGGAAATGAGATTTAACAGGGTTTTTATTTATGATATGTCGGGCGTTATTGTTGAGGTAGTAGTAACAATAATCGCCGCGTTTATTTTACGGAACGCCTGGGCGTTGCTTTTGGGCGCTGTCGCAAATAGAATAGTTTCAACAGTTATGTCTTACGCGATTCATTCTTCCAGGCCGCGATTAAATTTTAATTTGGGGAACGTAAAGCGGTTATTTGAGTTTGGAAAATGGCTGAGTGTTGGCGGTATTCTGAGTTTTTTTGTCAGCCAAGGAGATAATCTAATGGTTGGAAAATTATTGGATGCCACTGCCCTGGGTTTTTACCAATTGGCTTTCGCCCTGGGAACTTTGCCAGCGGTGGAAATAGCCAGGTCTTTGGGCAATATTCTTTTTCCTTTATATTCTAAAATTCAGAAAGACAGGCAATTGTTGAGCGCGTTTTTCATAAAAATTTCCCGGCTTGTTTTTGCCTTGATTATTCCCGCTTCATTTGGCTTAGCAGTTTTGGCAAAGGAAACGGTCGGATTTGTTTATGGCAGCCGCTGGCTGCCTATGGTGCCGATTTTGTATATTGTTCTCGCGCTTGCTTTATTAAAAGTGATAGATTATCTTATCAACCCTTTATTTGTTGGCATTGGCAGGCCAAAAACCACTACTTTGGTTTCTGTTTTTCAGGCAATTGTAATGTTTTCCCTGATTGTCCCTTTAACACATAAATATGGCATGGTGGGAACCGGCTTGGCAGTTTTAATCAGTTTATTATTCGCTGAAATTATCTTTTTATTAAAATTAAGGAAAGAAATAAATCTGAATTTTTGGGTTTTGGCGAAAATTACTGCTTTGCCGGCTGCTGGAAGCTTGGTGATGGTTGCAATGCTCCAACTTTTTAAAAAAATTATTTTTCCCGATACAATTGTGATTTTTATTTCGTACATCGCGGCAGGGATAATAATCTACTTCGGAGCTTTATTTGTTCTTGATATGGTCTTTGGCAGGCGGTTTTATGAATCAATAATATGGATAAAGAAAAATATTTAACTGAGTTTAAGCAGACAAAAGTTAATGAAATATGGCAGGATGTTTGGTTAAAATCTGGTTTTGCCGCCGAGAATATTTTTAGTGGCTCTTTTTTCTTGGAGGCGTGGAAAGTGATTGAGAAATATATTCCCCAAAAAACGGAGGCTATTTTAGAGGTGGGAGGCGGAAGTGGCAGATTTGGAATAAAAATCGCTCAAACCTTGCCAGCAAGCAAAGTTGTGATTATTGATATTGTTGATTCTTCCATAAGTTTGATAAACGAGGTCGCAAAGAAAATAGGACTGGAGAATGTTTTCGCGCTTAAGGGCGATGTAACCAGGCTGTCATTTCCCAATAATAGCTTTGATTTAGTTTTTTCTGACGCAGTCATACAGCATGTGCTTGATGACGAGAAAGCGGTTTGGGAAATGGCAAGGGTTCTTAAGCCCGGTGGAATTTTAATCGTTTCTGTGGTTAACCGATGGAATTTTCACAGCCTTTATAAATTGTGGCTGAGGATAATTGGGAAGGAATATGAATATAAGAGTGAAAGAGCTTACGGCAAAAAAGAGCTGAGAAAGCTATTTAAAGGTCAGGGCTTGGAAATCGCTGTCCAGGATGGATTTTATCCTGGTTACGGTATTTTGAGGCTTAAAAGTCGCCATGAAATTTTTAAACTTTTGGGGAGAATTTGCAACCGAATGTTTAAAATTTTAGACCGGCACACTGGCAGATTTTTTTCAAAAAGTTTCGGTTTTGAAATTGTTATTATCGGCAGAAAGCCACCCTTGCTTTAAGGGAGCTTTTTCTATAGTATAACTAAAGGCTAAATTTGATTTGCAAGCAACTATGAAAATACCTGACCATGACGCCGCGCCCGGCAGGCTGAACCGCTGCCAGATAACTGGCTCGAAAAATCTGTTTGAAGCGATTGACCTGGGGCACCAGCCGCCCTGTGACGCTTTGTTGTCTGAAGAAAATTTGCATCAGCCGGAATTATCTTATCCTTTGCGCCTGATGATTTGTCCGGAATCGGGCCTGGGCCAGCTTGATTATGTTGTTGACGGCAGAATCATTTATCCGGCTGATTATCCCTATCGTGCCGGCATTTCCAAACCGTTGCAGGATTATTTACAGGCCTATGGAAGTACTATTACCGCAAAATTTAATTTGCCTGAGAAGTCGTTGTGCGTTGACATCGGCTGCAACGACGGAACTTTGCTGTCTGGGTTTAAAAGACTGGGCATGCGCATTGTTGGCGTTGAGCCGACTAATATGGCTCGGTTCGCGCGCAAAGAAAATCGGATTGAAATCATCCAGGATTTTTTTACAGAGGACGTGGCAAAAGACATGGTTAAGGAATATGGGCGGGCAAAAGTTATAACCATGACCAATGTTTTTGCCCATATGGCGACTTTGGGTGAGGTTATGCGCGGCATAAGCAGGCTTCTTGATAAAGACGGAATATTCGTGGCGGAAATACAATATCTTCTGGATATATTTGAGCACAACCAGTTTGACCAGGTTTATCATGAGCATATCCGCTTATACAGCGTTAAATCACTGGCCAGGCTTTTTCCTTATTATGGAATGGAAGTTTTTGACGCGGAGCGTCTTTCTTCCCGAGAAGGCAGTATCCGGGTTTACGCGGCGTGCAAGGGAAAGTATCCAGTCAGCCCGCAAGTGGCAAAATTGATTAAACAGGAAGAAAGAGCCGGATTGTTCAGGGAGAAATCCTGGGCGCAGTGGAGAGAAAGGATCGGAGAGAGCAGAAATAAATTTATGGAGCTGGCTTATGAAGCTAGGGAAAAAGGCTTGCGTTTTGTAGCTGATTCCTGCCCGGGCAGGGGAACGGTTCTGGTCAATTATTATGGGCTGGATAAAACCTTAATGCCATATATCGCCCAGTTGCCGGGATCGGAAAAAATTGGCAAATACCTGCCGGGAGCGCATATTCCCATTGTGGATAATAAAATAATCACGAAAGAAAAGCCGGATTATGTTGTTATTCTTGCCTGGCATTACGCAGATTATATTATGAAAAATTGGCGCGCCAAAGGCTTGAAATCCAAGTTTATTCTCCCTTTGCCGAAATTCAGAATAGTAAAATAAATTTTTAGCCTTAGCACTGGTTAAAATACTCCAGCTTGGCTGGGGTTTTTTGTTTGATAGTTTTTTTATTGTCTGTTAAGATAATTATATGATTAAATTTCTGGATTTAAAGGCTATCAACGTCCAATATAGGGATGAATTGCTGTCCGCCATGGCGGAGGTTTTGGATTCCGGCTGGTATATTTTTGGCGAAAAAATGGCTAAATTTGAGGAAGAATTCAAGGCTTATTGCGGAGCAAGAGAAGCTATTGCCACAGGAGATGGCCTGGACGCACTTAAGCTGATCTTCCGCGGATATAAGGAAATGGGCGCCATGAAAGACGGAGATGAAGTTTTGATAGCTTCCAATGCTTATATTGCCACTGTCCTGTCAATTTTAGAAAACGGCTTGAAGCCGGTTTTGGTTGAGCCGGATATAAATACTTTTAATATCAATGAGAACTTTTTGGAAGAAAAAATAACGGATAAGACAAAAGCCATTCTGGCCCTGCATTTGTACGGACAGGTCAGTTATTCGGAAAAAATGCGGGAAATCGCTGATAAATATAATTTAAAAATAGTGGAAGATTCGGCTCAGGCCTGTGGCGCGGGTTACGCCGGCAAAAAAACTGGCAACTTGGGTGATGCTTCAGGGTTCAGTTTTTTTCCAAGCAAGACTTTGGGCGCTTTGGGAGACGCGGGTATGATAACGACAAATGATGCTGGGCTTGCCGAAACAATCCGCTCTTTAAGATACTACCAGGACCACGAGAAGCCGCATCATTGCTTTTCGGTGATTAAAAGCCGAATGGATGAAATGCAGGCCGCGGTCTTATCTGTTAAGCTTAAATATTTGGATGGGGAAAATAAAAAACGTGGCGAAATAGCCCAGGAGTATTTACAGGGGATTAAAAATGAAAAATTGATTTTGCCCGTTATCAAAGATAGGGCGGAACACGCCTGGCATTTGTTTGTGGTTAAGACGCGGCAAAGAGATGAGCTTCGGGAATATCTGGCTGCTAAAGGAATTGAAACTTTTATCCATTATAAAATCCCCGTGCATAACCAGCCGGCTTTTCCCGAATGGAGCAAAGAGGAATTTTCAGTATCAAGTGAGCTGAGCAAGACGATTTTAAGCCTGCCGCTTTATCCTGTTATGCCTGAAGAGCATGTTAAAAAAGTCATTGAAGCCTGCAATAAATATTAATTTTCATAATGCAAAAAGAAATAAAAAAAATTGCGTTTATTGTTGGCAAATTTCCGGCAGTGTCGGAAACTTTTATTATCAATCAAGTTGCCGATTTAAAAGACAATGGCATTCAAGTTGAGGTTTTTTCTTTTGTCAAAGGAGGCAAAGAAAATATTTCTCAGAGATTTTACGATTATAAAATGGGAGAAAAAGTTTCGTATTTGAATATGCCGTTGAATATTTTTTCGCGGATTTTATTTGTCCTGCCTAAGGTTTGCAAAATTTTATTTTTAAGGCCCAAACTGTTATTCAAGGCGCTTAACTTTAAAAAATACGGCAAGAACGCGTTATCCCTTAAGCTTTTGTATTGGATAGCGCCGTTTATCGGCAAGGAAAATGAATTTGATTTAATTCATTGCCATTTTGGAACTATTGCCAATAAATTTTTGTTGGTAAAGGATATGCTCGGCCTGAAGCAGAAAATAATAACAACTTTTTACGGTATTGATATCAGCCAAGTTCCCAAGAATAAGCCAGCGGGTTATTACGACAGGCTGATTAAGGAATCGTCATTATTTTTCATGATGTCGGAGAACATGAAGCAAAGGGCTCTTCAACAAGGTTTTCCGGTGGAGAAAATGGAAGTTTTGCCGATTAGCGTTGAAGTTGGAGCTTATCCTTTTGCCGAACGGAAACTGGAGCAGAATGAAGAGGTGAGACTGATGACGGTCGGCAGATTCGTGGAGAAAAAAGGCCTGGATGATTTACTGCGGGCCCTGGCCATTGTTAAAGAAAAAACCAGCAAGAAGTTTAGGTGCATTATAGTTGGTGATGGTCCTTTGAGGGAGCAATTATATAGTTTGGCTGATAAATTAAAATTAAAAGATATTCTTGATTTCCGCGGCTATATGAAATTGGAAGATGTTATCAATCTATTTATGAAAGCGCATTTTTTTGTTCAGCCGTCAAAAACGGCCAGAGACGGAGATATGGAATAAATTTATGACTACTTCTATTATACAAGCCATGGCAACGGGCCTTCCCGCTATAACAACGAATCATAGTGCTTTTCCGGATCAAATTAAAGAAGGCAGGAATGGCTTTTTGGTTTCAGAAGGAGATTTTGAAGCGTTGGCTGAAAAAATTTTATATATGATGGATCATCCGGAACTATGGCCGGAATTTGGCAGATTTGGCAGAGAGCATGTTCAGAAAAATTATGATTCCAAGGCCTTGATTGAGAAACAAATTAATTTTTATAAGCAGGTAATAAATGAAAATAAATAAATTATCCATTGTTATTCCGGTTTATAACGAAGAAAAAACTCTTGGCGGTATTTTGGCGCGCGTGGAGGCGGTTGACTTGGGCGTTGAAAAAGAAATAATTTTGCTTGATGACGGTTCGCGAGATGGTTCGCGCGGGATACTGAATGAATATGCTGGCAAGCACAAGGTGGTGTTCCATGAAAAGAACCAAGGCAAGGGCGCGGCTTTGCGGACTGGATTTAAAGAAACGACAGGGGATTATATTGTCGTTCAGGACGCGGACTTGGAATATGATCCTGAAGATTTTAAAAAAATGATTGCGGTTGCCGAAGAGAAAGGGGCGCGGGTTGTTTACGGTTCGCGGGTGCTGCAAAAAAACCCAAAAGCCGGCGCGTTTTTTTATTTTGGCGGCAGATTTTTGAGCTGGCTGGCGAATTTTTTGTATGGCATAAAGATTACTGATGAGCCGACTTGTTATAAAATGTTTGAAACACAGCTTTTAAAAAGCATTCCGCTTGCTTGCGAAAAATTTGAATTTTGTCCTGAAATAACGGCCAAGGTTGCCCGCCTTGGCGTGCCGATTTATGAGGTTGCGATTTCCTACAACCCGCGTTCTAAAAAAGAAGGGAAAAAGATTAGATTTAAAGACGGCTTGATTGCTGTTTGGGTTTTAATTAAATATAGGTTTATTAAATAGTTTTTAATCTACTTTTCTGTAAAAAGAAAGAGTGATTTACTTTTTTGGCAGCAAAAAAGTAACAAAAAACTGCGCCCGGCGATAAAATTTGGATAAAATGTGGCTTGCTCCACTAGATTCGCGATGTTTCGCCGCAAAACCGCGAATCCTTAACGTTTCGCTCGCCTGCATTTTATTTCCAAATTTTTCGCATGGGCGAGCGCAAGAAAAATGGAATGGATTTCATGATTATAAAATGTTTTTGAATAACTTTTTTAAAAAATATAAATCGCGGGTGATAATTCTTGTTGTTTTCGCGGCGGCTCGTCTTGTTGTATTTCTGACATTCTGGCAGGCGAGCGCGGACAAGGGCGGGTGGCGTAATTTTTATGGCAGCGCGCAATCGGCCCTGCCAGCGCTGGCGATGCGATTCCACGAAATTTGCGACTGGCATCCGCCGCTTTATTATTTTTTTACCTCCGCGATTTTATATTTTTTTCACAGCCAATGGTTTATTTATCTCGCGCAGATGTTTTTGGCGGCGCTTACTCTTTTTATTGGTTACAAAATAGCGCATTTATTTTTCAATAAGAAGATTGCGACAGCGGCTGTGTTTATGCTCGCAATTGAGCCGTTTTGGGCATGGAATAACTGGTTGCTTACGAGCGAAAATTTATCAACTCCTTTATTGCTGTCCGGGTTGTATTATTTTTTTAGGCCAATAAAATATTCAGGTTTTTCTTTTAAAGATATTGCCGCGTCCGCCGTGTTTTTGGGGCTGGCAACTTTAACCCGTCCGAATACTCTGCCACTGGCCATCTTTTTATCAGTTTTGTTGTTGTGTGTTTTCGCGTTAAAGGATAAATTAAAAATCGCATCTTTGGCGCGAATTGATTTTAAGAAGCTTTTAATATTTTTTGCCATATTCAACGCTGTATTTTTTGCTGTTTTAATTCCGTGGATGATTCACAATAAGGCTGTTTATGGCCGTTTTACCCTGGCAAATATTTTGTCCACTAATATTTATTATTATAATTACCCGACGCTTTTAGCCTGGCAAAAAAATATTTCCCAAGGTGACGCACAAAAGATTGTTTACGAACAAGCTGGAAAAGATTTGGGCAGAAACGTAGGCGACCAGGGAAATTGCATGGCTTTCAGCAAGGATGAGCTTAACAGCCAGTTTGATTATTACGAAAACGAGTCAAAAATCCAAGTTTTGTCGGATTTCGCAAGTTATATTGAAATGCATCTTTTCCGGGCAATTCCGTTTTTCTTTCAGCCGGGTTATTCTGACATGGTGCTTGCCTATACTGGGCAATATGACAAACCCGACATAACCATGGGCATATTGCAGGGTAATTTTTTTGCGATTAAAAATTTTTTCTCCACAATAAATTTTAATTTAGTTTTGTATATGATCGGAGTTTTGTTCTGGGCATTATGTTCTTTTTCTGCTTTTGCCGCTTGCGTTTATTCTTATTTTAAGGATAAAGAAAAATTCCTGTTTTTATTTTTTTCTTTGGCAATAATTTTATATAACGCGTTGGTTATTTCTCCATTTGTTTTGGCGAGATACAGGCTACCGGTTTATATTTTGTTTTTTATTCCGCTAGCTTATATGATGTTTGTAATTTTTTCAAAATCAAAACATGAAACTAAATAAGGTTAAAAAAATTATAAAGAAAATTCCCCTGGCTTCCGGCGCTGCCAAGCTGCTTTATGACTGGCGGCAGGAAAAGAGGTTAGAGGATAGAGTTAAGAGGCTGGGTGGGAGCGGAAATTTGCCGTTTACTGATAAGGCGCCTGAAAAATACAGAGTTGGTTACGAACCGACTATAAGATGCAATTTAAAATGCAAAATGTGCTATCAGGGGCAAACAAGGTCTTTGCGAAGGAGTGAATTGAATACGGAAGAGACATTCCGGATTTTTGAGAAATTAAAGGAAAAAATAAAAGAAATAAAGCTGGTCGGAGGCGAGCCGCTTGTTCGTGCTGATATTTTTGATTTGATTGGCTTTTGGGATGAAAACGGCATCAGAATTATCCTTCAGACCAATTGCACGCTGATTAACGAAAAAAATATCGGCGCGTTGAAAGATTTTAAAAAAGTTTCCGATATTTTAACTTCTTTGGACGGACCGCCGGAAATTCATGATGCGGTTCGCGGGGTGCCCGGGTCCTTTGGCAAATTAAAAAAGGCAATAGAGTTAATCCAAAAAAACAGGCCGGATATTCCCATAACCATTTTTGCCACTATGCTTGGGGATAATCTTGATAGTTTTTACCAATTGATTGATGTTTGCGGGAGTTTGAAAATAAGAACGATTAACGCGATTTTTGAACAAGTTTATTCAAAAGAAGAAGTTAAAGGCGCCTGCGCGGTTTTTGAGAAAGCATTAGGTTGGAAAGAAGGCAGTTACCGTTTAAATACCCAGATCCGCGATCATTTATTTCCGGACAAGCTGTCCTCCGCGGGGTTAAAGAAAAAATTATCTAAAATAAGATTCTATGGGTTGCGCAAAGGGTGTTTTGTTAATTTTGTGCCATTCAATTATTATCTAAATCCCTTGAGATATTTAGAAGGGAAGCCAGGGCGGCCTTTTTGTTTGAAATTGTTGTCGCCGGAGCTTCGGATTAATCAGACGGGTGATGTTATCTGGTGTGACGTAATAGAGAAATCTTTTGGCAATTTATTAGAAAAAACTCCGGATGAAATATGGCTGTCCGAAGAATACCAGGAATTCCGCCAATATTTATTTAAAAATTCCTTGCCCATTTGCCGGAGATGCTGTAAGGCGACTTATATTTGATTTCGCCTAAAAGAGCATATAAAAAAATACTTCAATGCCGGTAAGCATTGAAGTATTTGAATTTTTGGCGCGCGGGAATTTTTGGGGATGAGCTATTTTGCAGGGGCGCTTAAATTCCTTCGCGGCTTAAGATTATTTTTACGGTTTTAAGGATTATAGAAAGGTCTAAGATAAACGACCTGTTTTTTAAATAAAAGAAATCATATTGCAGTTTTTCAATGGTATCTTCGTAGGAAGAGCCGTATTCAAAATTTATTTGAGCCCAGCCAGTCAGGCCGGGTTTAATCAGATGTCGGATTTGGTAGAAGGGAATTTCGCGTTCCATGTTTGTTCCGAAAACGAACTCCGGGCGCTCGGGCCGGGGGCCGACGAATGACATTTCTCCTTTTAAGATGTTCCATAGCTGCGGCAGTTCATCCAGCCGAGTTTTGCGCAAAAATTTTCCGGCGCCGGTTACTCTGGGATCATATTTCGTCGCCCATTGCGCTCCGTTTGTTTCCGCGTTGTTGATCATTGAACGGAATTTCACTATTTTAAAAATCTGGCTGTCCTGCCCGACGCGTTTTTGGGTGTAGAAAACCGGGCCCCGCGAATTAAGTTTTATGGCCAGGGCAATAAAAGGATAGAACAATAAGCTGATTGTTCCCAGAATAAGCGCCAGCAAAAAATCAACTATTCTTTTAAAAATTTCGTAAATATTTTTTTGTTCGTTCATCAGATTTTCAAGAAACCATGTTTCTTCAATCACTGAAACAGGAATTTTTCCGGTAGTGAGCTCATAAAATCGCGGCAGGTCAAACAAGTTTACTTTTAAGGGCAGGCAATTGTAGAGGTTTTTTGACAGCGCCGAGCTTGCTCTTGGATTGGAAGCGGTAACAATTGTTTGTATTTTTTCCTGGACAACTATTTGGGCCAGTTCGGAAAGAAGCTGGGTGTCATTTTCAGATATTGTTTTTTTAATATGATAGCCGAGCTGGGGGTTTTCTTTTATATATTTTGTCAGCTGTTCTGACTCGCGGTTGCTGCCGATTAAAAGAACATCGTTTAAAAGAGCTTGGGATTTAACGGCCTTATTAAAAATTTGGCGCCATAAGTATATAAGTATGGCGAGGATGATAATATTCAAAGCCAGGTTTGTTTTTGGGGTGATGCCGAAATAGGGAATGAGATAGAAAAATGCAACAGCTGCCAAAGCGCTCGTTATAAGAGCTCTGGTTAAGGTGGCGTAGAAAGAAAGGGTGTTTTTCGCGGAATTGAGATCATAAAGCCCGCTGATGAAAAATATTAGCAGCCATGTTATATATATTATAGTAAAGGGAAAGAAGTGCTCCCAAAATTTAGAGGCTGTGAAATCCGGCCAGTATCTGAAATATAGCGCCAAAGCGAGGCTTAAATACAGCATAATAATATCGCCGGCAAGGAGAATTCCCTTTTTGACTTTAATCGCGGGATGGTTCATAATTATAAAAATAGATTTAAGATTTAAATTATAAAAATAGATTTAAGATTTAAGAATCTGGAATCGGGTATTCAAGATTGAAAGATGGTAATGCCTCAAGATGTACTAATTATAGCCACCATATATGAAAACTTCAAGCTTTAGAAAGAAAAAAAGAATTTTCTGGGGAGTTCTGATGCTGTCCGTTATTTTTGTTTTCTCGCTCTCATTCGCTCCTGGTTTGGCGCGAGCCGCGGATAGCCAAAGTAATTTTTACGTTGACTCCACATATGACTCTGCGGGCCGCGCCAATGTCTCGGCAAGCTTGAAACAGGAAGGCGCCCGGGCGTATTTTTATGTTGAAGATGCCTGGTGGAATGGGTTGCCGGAAGATCGGCAAAATTCTGTATTGGGTGATTTGGCGAATTTGAGCCAGGAGTTTGACAGTAAAATTTATCCGGCAATGACATCTATCTACGGAAGTGAATGGAACCCTGGAATAGACGGTGACCCGAAAATTACTTTTTTGATAACAAAAATGTCCGATGAGGCGGGCGGTTATTTTAACTATGTTGATGAATTCTCTAGGTCTCAGTTTTCAAACTCCAATGAAAGGGAGATGGTTTATCTCAATTCAACTTATCTCGGAACCTCGCGCAGCCTGGCTTTTTTGTCGCATGAATTCCAGCATTTGATAACTTTTTACCAGAAAAATGTTTTGAATCACATTGATGAAGATACCTGGCTCAATGAGGCGCGTTCTGAGTATGCGGCGACGCTGCTTGGTTATGACAGTCCATATTTAGACAGTAATCTTGAAAAACGCGTGGGAACTTTTTCCAGCCAGCCTTCAAATCCGTTGGCAGAATGGAAAAATGAAACTGCTGATTACGGCGTGGCAAATTTGTTTATGCAGTATCTTGTTGATCATTATGGGACAAGAATTTTAACATTGATGACCCAGAATTCTTTCATTGGCGTTGACAGCGTTAATTCCGCTTTGCAGGCGCTGGGGGTTAACAAAACTTTTTCCGATGTTTTTGCTGACTGGGCCTTGGCAAATTTTACAAATAACTGCAATCTTGGGTCTTCTTCGTACTGTTATACGAATTCAAATTTATCTTATAGCGTTTTGCATGTTTCGCCCACGGCTTCTTATAGTATGGGGCAAGGATATTTGGAATTGGCAACCTGGATAAAAGATTGGTCTCCCCGCTGGTATCAGATAGACGCAAGCGGCGGCCAGGATAAAATTCTGCAAATAAGTTTTGAGGGATTTGGAAATACCAGCCAGTTTGAAATTCCTTACATAACAAAAGAAAATGGCGCGATGAAAGTTCATTTTTTGAGTATTTCCTCCGATCAGAAGGGGAGCCTATTAATTCCTAATTTTGGTTCGCAAGTCCAGGCAGTGATTTTGATTCCAATAAACACTTTCAAAAAATCAGGATTTTCCGCCAGTGACCCAAACACGCCATTTTCTTTTAAGCTTTCAACCCAAAGCGGACAACCTGCTATTTTTCCCGATGGGAGCCTGGTTAAGGCAGCAGACGATTCAAGAGTTTATTTGATTGGCAGCGGAATGAAAAGATGGATTTCAAACGCTGATATTTTTATAGCCAGAAACTTTAAATGGGAAAATATAAACGTGATTTCAGCGGCTGACCTCTCGCTTTATCCCGATGGACAAACAGTTGGCTGGCCCGACGGGACTTTAGTTAAATCTAATGTCTCGCCAGGAGTCTACGTTATTTCCTCCGGCATGAAAAGGGCTTTTGCTTCCGCGGAAATTTTTTCCGGGCTTGGCTACCAATGGGGGAACATTAAAATCATTTCTCAGCAGGATATTGACCAATACGCGACAGGCAGCGTTGTTGCCAGCTTGGTCTATCCCGAAGGAACTTTGGTGCGGTTTGACGACGGACCGAATATTTATTTGATTTTTGGCGGGCAAAAAAGATTAATTCCCGCGCTTGAGACTTTTATATCTAAGGGCTATGATTTCAAACTGGTTGTCGTTGCCAGCGCCAAAGACAAGAACGCGTATCCATATGGGCAGATTATTACCTGAAACACGCAACATGAAACATGAAACAATGCAGTTAATTTTTGTTGTGTGCTACGTGTTGTGTGTTGCATAAATACAATCAGAGAAGAAAGAGTTTTCCACATTTCCATTTCTTGACAAGCGGCGATAGATATGTTAAGTTTATATTAAGTGAGTAGTCCAATTCTGTCCCCTTCGGGGGATGTCGGCACAAGACCTTGGGGTTTCCAAGGTTTTTTGCTTTTTAGGGGGGGGTTGTCCCTCCCTTTTGCAAAGGGAGGTTAAGAGGAATTTATAGAGCTTCCTGAAGCAAGATTTCTTTTTATTGCTATCGTTCGTAGGATGTAATATAATATATTCGGGCTTGCGGATTGCACTCACTTAAGACATAAGAATTGGAGTCAACTTCCGCAGGCCCTTTTTGGAAAATTACAAACTACAAATAATAAATTTCAAATAAATTCCAAAATATCAAATCGCAAATATTTTTTGTTGTTTGGCATTTGATTTTTATTTGTTTTTTGATGCTTGTGATTTGGGATTTTTCGTCTTATGGATATTCTAAATTCATTACAGGGCGTTCAAGAGAACGTTCCAATATCAAATTACGTTACTTTTAAAATCGGCGGGCCTGCCCGGTATTTTTTTGTTGCCAAAAACAAGGAAGAAATTATTAGCGCGATAAAGGCGGCGAAAGAATTTAATATTCCATTTTATATAATCGGCGGAGGAAGCAATCTGTTGGTGAGCGACGCCGGCTTTAATGGATTAATTATAAAAATACAAACTGCCGGATTCCAAATACAAGACACAAAAATCATTGCTGATGCTGGAGTCAGTTTATCAAGATTAGTTATTGAATCGGTTAATGCCGGTTTGTCAGGCCTTGAATGGGCAATGGGAATTCCAGGAACAATCGGCGGCGCGGTTTATGGAAATGCTGGCGCGTATGGACATTCAATTTCGGAATCCATAGAAAAGGTAACAACAATTTCTTCTTTGGATTATTCAATAAAAGAATATGATCGTAATGGATGCGGATTTGTATATCGCGGCAGCGCTTTCAAAAAAATAAATGAAATTATCGTGGATATGGCTTTAATTTTCAAAGAGGGCGATAAGAACGAGTGTCAGAAAAAAATCAGGGAGGCGATAGATCATAGAAAGACAAAGACTCCGCCTTATCCTTCGGCTGGTTGCCCTTTTAAGAATTACCGGTTAAAAAGCAAAAATCCGGAGGAGGATCCTTTAGTGAAAAAATTCCCAGAATTAAATGGAAAAATTCGCGCGGGTAAAATTGGTGTCGGTTATATGATAGACGGATGCGGTTTGCGAGGCAGGCAAATCGGACAAGCTATGGTTTCCCATCAGCATGGGAATTGGATTGTTAATCTTGGCGGCGCAACGGCGAAAGATGTGATGGAATTAATCACTGTCGTTAAAGAAGAAGTAAAAGAAAAATGGGGGATAGAACTGGAAGAAGAAACAAGATTTTTGGGATTTTGATGATTGCTAATTAAATGCGAATTTGTTTACGAATATTCGCGAATAAGAAAACAACAAAATGATTGGATATTTAAATACTTAGGCAATCTAACTTTTTTAAAAATTATAAATTCAAAAAATTTCGCTTTCGCGAAATTTTTTTGTTATCCACAGTTACAAAAAAAATTTATTTATGTTAAAATTAAATAACAAAAAGAAAAAGAAATTTTTTTGAAATAAATTTTTGAAATTCTCGCGAAAAGTTTCGCGGTGAAAAATATTTTTTACATTTTGGGCGGATGGAGGTCGGTCTGCCCCACTTTCCACATATTTACTCTCATATTTAATGAGGGTTAACATTTTTCTTCCAAGGACAATTTGTCCAAGGAAAGAAATTAAAAAAATGGCTAAGAAAAAAGTGAAAAAGGCAGCCAAGAAAGTCAAAAAGGTTGCCAAGAAAAAAGTTGCAAAGAAGAAAGTCGCGAAAAAGAAAAAGAGATAAATTTTCTTAAGACTTTTAAACAAGCCCCTTCCGATTGGAGGGGGTTTTGTTTTTTTAAAATCACGAATAGAGTCGCGAATTTTTCACTAATTATCACAAATATTATATTAGGGAGCATTCGTGTTATTTGCCAATCTAATTATCCACAGTTACATTTCTTTTAATTTTCCATATAATTTGCGTAAAGGATTAATTTAATATTGGTTTGTTGGAATTAGCCCAAAACCCTTGTAAAATTCCGAAAAATGGTTTAAAGTTATTTTGATTTTAGCGGCGCAATATATTTGTTAATCGCCTGATTTTTTACGCGGAGGGCGCGAGAATTAAAATGGAAAAAAAAGTCATAAAAAAGAAAAGAAAAAAACAAGAAAAAAGAAAAAAATTCAGAAAATTTTGGAAGCTGGGAATTGAAGAATTCAATACCCAGTATTTTAGCATTTCCCGTGATCATGAATTAGTGGTCAGGGAAGGGAATTATCAATATAATATTTTTGACTTGGTGCAAAAGTTCGGCTCTCCTTTGGAAGTGGCTTTTCCTTTTATTGTTGAAAAGCGTTACTTGGATTTGGTTCAGACATTCAATTATCATATAAAAGATTATGGCTATAAAGGAAGATTTTTTTATCACTATCCGATGAAGGTGAATCAAAATAAAGAAGTTGTCCTGCCTTTGATTTCAGAGGGCGCTAATCTTGAAACAGGCTCTTACAATGAACTATGGCTGGTTCGCAAGCTTTGGGAGCAAGATCAGTTTGATTCGCGCATCAGGGTGATTTGCAACGGTCCGAAAACAGACAGGTATTTGGGGCTGGTCCAGGAATTGAAAGAAAAAGGGCTTTCCATAATTCCGATCATTGAAGATTTAAATGAATATGAAGCGCTAAAAAAATACCGCGGTGATGTCGGAGTGAGGGTTAAGCTTGATCTCAGGGTAAAATCGCGCTGGGATAAAAAGAACGACCGTTATGGGTTGTCTGCTGACGATATTTACGAACTTGGGAGGATAAAAAATCTCAAACTTTTGCATTATCATATTGGTTCGCAGACGATGCACAAGGACGACATAGTGGCCGCGGTTAAGAAGGCGATAGGAATTTATATTAAAATTAAAAAAAGCAATCCGTCTCTTGATACTCTTGATATTGGCGGAGGCCTGGCCATTCCTTACGAAAAGAAAAAGCATTATAACCCGAGTTCGGTTGTTAAAAGCATTATTTCTGTCTTGAAGAAAACTTGCGATAAAGAGGGGATTTCGCATCCGAATATTATTTGCGAATGGGGAAGATATATGGTCGCTCCCGCGCAGATAACTATTTTCAAGGTTTTGTGCGAGAAACCGATTGACCATGGAATCGCCAAGAATTGGTATATAATAGACGGCAGTTTCATGAATGATTTGATTGATACTTGGGCGATTCATCAGAAATGGCATATTGTTCCGGTGAATAATTTGCGCAATGAGAAATTAACGCGTGTCTGGCTGGCTGGATCTTCTTGCGATTCAGATGACCGCTATACAGCCGGCGGAGGTTATATTTTATTGCCGCGTTTGGAAGATCTTGATTCAAGCGAATATCAGTATATCGCGCTGTTTGATTCTGGAGCCTATCAGGATTCGTTGGCTTCCCATCATTGCTTGCTTTCGTCTCCCGCGAAGATTATCGCGCAGAATGGAGTTTTGACTGTTGCTCGCCGGAGGGAATCACCGGAGGAAGTTGGGAAAATGTTTGGGTGGTAGGAATCATAAAACATAAAACATGAAACATGAAACACGATTCATGGTTCATGGTTCATGTTTCGTGGAGCATAAATGGCAAACGCAAATAAAAAATTAAAAAATATTGATAAGAAATATAAAGCGACCAGGGATTTAAAACATACCGGTTTTTCGGATAATTTGGAGCCTATGGAATCATTGGATTTGAATAAAGTTAAGTCTGTTGACGATTTGGTCCGCGGGATGAGCAAAACTGCTTTTGGCGGACGCGAGCTGGGCGAGGCGGCTGATGTTTTGGAAGCTATGGTTCGCGACAAAGATTGTTTTGTTGTTCTAACTCTTTCAGGCGCCATGACCGTGGCAAAGATGGGGCTTTTAATTTGCGAGATGATTGACCGGGGAATGGTTAACGCAGTGGTTTCAACCGGCGCGCTGATGACCCATGGGATGGTTGAAGGTTTTGGCATGACGCATTTCAAGCATAATCCTTCAATGCATGATGAGCAGCTTTTTTCATGCGGCTATAACCGGGTTTACGATACTATTGAACTTGAAAAAAATCTTGATGATCTGGAGTTGATAGTTTTTGAAGTTTTTAAGCAAATGGATTTGGAAAAAACTTATTCAAGCCATGATGTTCTTGAGGAGGTTGGAAAATATTTGAAAAAGAATATCGGAAAAAAGAGGGCGATTTTAAAAAGCGCGAATGAAAAAAATGTTCCGGTTTATATTCCGGCATTTACCGATTCGGAATTTTTTCTGGATATCGGAATTTTTAACCGGCGCCAGAAGCTGGAGAATAAACCTATTCTTAAAACAGGAGAATTCGGAGACCTGGAACATTTTACCGAATTAATCCGCCAGCAGAAAAGAATCGGCATTTTTACCATTGGCGGCGGGGTGCCGCGCAACTGGGCCCAGCAAGTCGCGCCATACTTGGATTTGATTAATAAGCGAGTTGGCGCTGGCGGTAAATTTATCCGTTATCAATATGGCGTCAGGATTTGTCCGGAGCCGGTTCATTGGGGCGGACTTTCCGGGTGCACATATTCTGAAGGCGTTTCCTGGGGTAAAATGGTTCCGCCGCAGGAGGGCGGCAGGTATGCCGAAGTTATTTCCGACGCCACTATTGCCTGGCCTATTATATTGAAGGCGGTAATGGAGAGGCTGGATAAGAAGAAAAAGTGATTAAGTCATTTAGTCATTAAGTTTTGGGATTTGATTAGAAATTAATAATTAAAAATTGAAAATTATAGAGATATGGCAAGTTTATTGAAGAAGAATGTAATAACAACTAATAAAAATATTAATGGTTAAAAAGTTATATGAACAATGGCCGTTTAATTTCGGCGCCATACATAAACAGGATTTCAAGAAGGCGAAAGTTGTTATCGCGCCGGTGCCTTATGACGCAACATCTTCTTTTAAGGGCGGGATGCGCGAGGGGCCGTACGCGATTATCGGAAATTCGCGGTATCTTGATGAAATGCTGGAAAACGAAAGCGGAGATGAAATGATAAGTTTTAAAACAACTGATGTTTTTACGCTTGATGAAGTTGTTGTCAGCCGAAACTCGGCTAAAGAGGCGATTGATGGAGTTGAAGCCGCGATTTACGAGGAAATCGTAAAATATAATAAAATTCCATTGATGCTCGGCGGAGAACATTCAATAACTTTCGGCGCGGTTAAGGCTGTCCGGAAAAAATTCAAAGATGTTTCAGTTTTGCAGTTTGACGCGCATACTGATTTGATTGATGAATATGAGGGAAGCAAGTTTTCGCATGCTTGCGTGATGCGGAGAATTCAGGACGGGGGGATTAAAACCGCGCAAATTGGCATGCGGAATATTAATACGGAAATTGACGCCTACATCAAAAAAAAGAAGATAAATATTTTTGAAGCGCCCGGACTGCCGCCTGTTGAAGAAGTTTTAAAAGGGCTGACAAAAAATGTTTATCTTACATTTGATTTAGACGCTTTTGATCCTTCTATTATGCCGGCTGTCGGAACGCCCGAGCCTGGAGGTTT
>Ga0172380_10004007_pt1 | contig 19450 bp, 23 predicted proteins | sample Leawe162metaG_FD_119747 | JGI IMG/M metagenome (GOLD analysis project Ga0172380, IMG submission 119747) | Leachate microbial communities from a municipal landfill in Southern Ontario, Canada - Leachate well 162 metaG | ecosystem: Engineered > Solid waste > Landfill > Unclassified | place... | reverse complement strand
AGCCAGTTAATAATGGTGTCAAGAGGCATAAGAGTTAATTGAGAAATTTTGCAGGAATCAGTTGAAGTGCAGGGAATGTTTAGTACAAAGTGTCTTGTCCAGCTATTTCCATAATTCAAATCCCCTATGGTGTAGGTAATATAATTTGAGTCCCCATTTTGTGCACAGACTCCTCCGTTTAAATCAGTGTAAAAAGCACAATTTTTTGCAGGAATTGCTAAATTTGCTCCTACTAATACTTGATTGCCTGATCCAACAGCATTATTTGTGATGTCGTTTGCTAACTGGCTAATTAATGCTCCAAGTTGACTAAATTCTTCAATTGCATAATATTTTCCGTTTGTAATACTTGCGATTTGTTTTAGCACAATATCGTTAACATCAAACCCTACGCCAACTGAATATATTGTAATATTGTGATCACGTGCGTAGTTTGTTTCAGTTAAATAATCATAAGTTCCATTAGTGTAATACCCGTCCGAAATTATTATTTGATAATTTTTTGCGTTTGGGCGCTGGGAATCATTTGCAACTAATGTACTATTTGCCCAGTGCAGTCCATTTCCTAGTGGGGCCGAGGTTGTTTCAAAAGTAAGGTTTTGTATTCTTGAAACATCTGCATTTGCTTGAGCCACTTGGAGGTTTTGTTCAATTCCTCCATTATAACTTGCAACTCCAATATAATCTCCGTCATTTCCGCTTTTTTGCCATTGAGAGTACTGCAAAAAATCAATCAAAATTGCTTTTGTTGGATAAACTTTTGTTAAATACAAATTTACATCATAATTAATCAAATGATCACTCCATATTTGCACAGTGTATGTGGCTGTTTGGTCAAAATCAGTGTCTGTTACAATAATTGGGGATGAAGAAGTTGCACCATTACTGTTGGGGTTGTATGAATTAGGACTTTTTAATATTCGCAATCTTGGAGCGCACCCCGCACCTATGTTTGTGTAATCCATTACTGCACTTAACACTTTGTAATTCTTTTTATCATAATTATTTGAAAAAGTAATCGAAGGTAAAGAAATCCATCCCCCATTTGGACTATTACACCCTGCCCCTATTCCTCCCTGCGCAGTTGAGGGAGAAAATTCTTTTGCATGAAAAGTAGTTCCTTTCATATGGTTTGAATCATTAAATACAAGCACCATGTCCACATAGTTTCTGGCAGCGGCATTGAGATCATTTACTTTGATATTCATGTCCACTCGAATATCTTCGTCGCATGAAAAACTGCTTTTGTTTGGGGTATTTGAAGAATTAATATAAAATGGCAGATTTTAATCAAGTCTTGCAAAAAATAATTTTGGTAACTCCATGAAAAAAAGTTTATTTTGTTTCTCATTTGATTTTTTTAGATCTAATCTGGTAAGATTTGTGCATTGCTGTGGGGGGTCTCTTTTAACTAGAAATATTCTTTCATGAAATACATTCGTGTTTGAGGGGGCAGAATTTCCAAGACTATAAGTTGATGAACTAGAAAAACAATCGACAAATTTTTTTGCACTGCTTTCTCTACATGCGTTAGCATCTGCAGAGTAAGCTTTTAATTCAAAACGAAAATCGTAATTATTTGGTATTAAAGAATCAAGCTTTGAATAAATTTGGGATATTTTTTCTGATTCTGAAAGAGAATTATCATCCAGTACCTGCAAAACAAAGCCATTACGGTCAATTATTGAAAGGGCGTTAGCAAGAATCTGATTATCGTTTCTTATTATGCTGGAATCTGTTTGTCCTATTGGTTCAAGTGAAGCTATTTGTATGATTTCTAAGAATAATACAAATGCTATTAATAATTCAAGAACAAAAACAAATCCTTTAGCTCTTAAAGACTTTGAAAATAACAAGTGCTTCCCCCCCATTATACATCACAAAACGCTTAATACTAACCGTGATTGAATTATTGTCAGGATTTGCCCCATAGGAAATTACTTTGTTATCCGTTGAATATAATTCAAAATTGAAATCATATTTGTTTAATCCCAACTTTTCTGATGAAGTTAAATAGGGCAGTGAAGTGAATGCTCTTAGTTTAGTACTATTAATTACATCCTTTGAATCACTTATTCCAATGAGATTAATTGAATTGGGGCTAAGTTCATTCCAATTAGTGGGGTCTCCTTGGGTTTTTAGCAGAACATTTAATGCTTGGTTTGAATACATTTGCATTTGAAACTGCTCTGATTCTAATGCCACCGTTACAATATTTTCCTGCCAAATGTTTCTAAGTGCAATAAAGAGAATTACAAAGAACAAAATTGACACAAGCAAATCAATACTTGAAATTTGCCCTTTATTTTTTTTTAAAAAATTCATTCATTAGTCACCGTTACATTTCCGTCAATATTTTTAAGAATAATTTTTCCAGGAGATAATTCTGCATAACTCATTTTTGCCAAAAATGTGCACTCCGTTTCCCCAAATTTTATTGTTTTGGTGTTTGGGTAAATTATTACATTTTTGTCTATTTCAACAAATGATTCTGTTCCCGGGCCATTAACAAAAATTTCACTTAAACTATAAGCAAATGTGGTGCAATTTGTTTTTTCTTTTGAATAATCCGCTACAATGTTTGAAGAATTTGTCATTAAAGAGTTATTTACTAAAACTAAAACAAACAAAACCAGGATGATTGCTACTGCAACAAGCATTTCGCTTGATGCCTGTCCATTAAACGACATTTAGACTCACCGAGCCAAAATTGTTTTTTACTTCTATGTCAAATTGGCCTTCACAATTTGGCGGGCAAATACTTCCTGATACATTAGTATCCACTTCAGTAATATTTTGTGCTAATGATCCATTAAAGTTCGTTTCAGTTACGAATGATTTGTTTGCCACCGTTGCTCCCCCAAATTTTGTTACATTTGCGGGCAATTTTATTTGCACTACAACACTATTTCCCTCTCCAAGGGCATAAACATAATTTATTGCAGATTCAATTTTTTCAGAAGATGTGCGTAATTCATTTGTTGAAATAGTATCTGAAAAACTAGTAAATGCATAAGCGGATAGTACTGCAATAATGATTAAACTTGTTCCTACAAGAATCAAATATTCTATTGAAGCTTGTCCTCTTACCGCGAGGGCTTGCCCTCTTATCGAGAGGATTTGTCCCCTTGTTTTATTTTCCAAAACCATGACATACATGGCGGTTTTTACTTTAAAAGATTTTGTAAACTCCAAAAAAAGAGTTATTTTTGACTTTATTTTACGGTTAAGTATTAATACTCCAAAAGAGTAATTTTTTTATGGATAATCCAAAAAAACCAACACTTGATTCTCTAATCAAGGGAAGTAACGTGTGTATAAAATGTGGAAGTAAAATTCCGCTTGATGAAATTGGCGGAAAATGCGAACTAATTGATTGCCCAAAGTGCAGAAAAAAATAGATATTTGTTTGAAATATTTATTAGGTATTGATTTTTGGGGGTGATTAGTTTTTTTCTACTATTTTAGCAATCCCTTTTTCTCCGTTTAGTTCTATTTCATCGCCCTCTTTAATTTGTTCTATTTGTGCTTGGACAATGCAAGGAAGATTTTTTTCTCTAGCAACGATTGCAGGGTGAGAAAGAGAACCCCCAACTGAGCTAATTACTCCGAGTGCACTTTTGTACGTGATAACTAGGTTTGGGGAGAAATAACTTGTCACTATTATTTTGTTTGTAAAATCTTTTTTTAGATCTTCATCATTTCTAACAAACGAAGCAAATCCTCTAACGGTTTTTTTTGCGCCAACGTTTAAACCTTTTATTTCTTCAAATGTTGTCGAGTTTTGTTTGGGTGTTTTTTCAAAAAACCACTGTTTTGAATAAATAATTTTGTTTGGAAGGGGGTTTTTAGAGTTTTCTTGAAAATCAAATTTTCTTTGAGCAATAATATTTACTAATTCTTTTTGCGGAGTTAGGGATATTTGATTAATTTCTTTTGTAGATAAATAAAATATATTTTCATTTAAAGATAGTTTTTTTCCAAGGCTTAAATAAGCCTTTCGTTGTACTGCTAAATACCTTGCACAAACAATTTTTAGAGCTTCTCGAAGAATCATCCATTCATTAAGTGGCAGTTCTGGTGATTCAAAGGCAGTGGTTGATTTTGGGCTGTCAAATAATCTTGGTTGTGAAATATCATAAATATTTTTGCCAAAGTAATCAATTTCACTTTGGGAAAGTGTTTCTGTTTGAAAATTTTTAATAGAAGTGTAAATTTGTTTTGTTTCTTCAATTAATGGATTTATTTGTTCGCTTGGTTTTAGCTTTAATGAATACGCCAAAGAAACAAGAAAAGAATACTTCATGCTTTTAATGGCTTTTTCTAAAGCATACTCTGCATCATTTGCATCAAAATCATTTTTGTCCTTATTTTTTTCCCAATAGTTCTTGGATTCCTCAAGTTGGATTTTGATTTCTGGAAGAATTTCATTTATTTTAAACGCATCAAGAATTGTTTGATTTGTTTTTGAAATAATATCAAATGGTGCGCTAAAAGTTCGCATTAGAGAATCAAAGGAGAGATTCTTTTTTTGGGTTAACTTTTCATTTTTGTAAATATAAGATATTTTTGGGCCAATTGAATAAAGGTATTCTTCTTCTATATTTTTGCAAAAATAAATTTGATCGCAAATAAATAGTGCATATTCTTTCTCGCTTGGATTTGCACTCAGCCCCATTTCAAGGTTTGCTTCCCAAAAAGGTCCAGTGTTTGTAGAGAATATTCCCCTAAAAAACTCTTTTGTACATTCTTTTGCAAATGGTACAAGAAAAGAGTTTTCGTTTTTTTCAAGAACAACGCAGTCTGTTTGTTTAAATTTATTTTTAGTAAAAAATGAATTGAGTTCTGTTAAGTTTTTTTCGATAATTTTTGTTTCTGTACTAGAATTAATTAAATTAATGTTTGTGCTGTTTTGAAAGTTTTTATCTTTGGCTATTCTTGGGGCAAAACTGTCTGTCATAAAACCACGTTATTCTACTGTGTACGTTTCGCTGCATGACCCGCTTGAATTTACTTTAGAGCCGCTTGTAAATTCTTTGGCATCAATTACTATTGGGCAAATAATTCTTTTTGTTATCCCTTCAACACTTGAAAAACAGTTATTTGTTGGAGTTATTCGAAGGTTTTGTGAAGTTGAACTAATTACACACTCGTTAAGATTATTTGGATAAAAAATTAATAGTTGAGTTGGGGTTGCTTCTTTTTGAATTCCTTGACTTGGGGCAGAAGCAGATTGGCTTTTATTTGATACAAAATTTTCAGCAATGTCCATTAATGGAGAGGGTGATTGAAGAGTTTGACTTTGTTCAACCCCTTGTCCATTTATTACAATTGCTTTTGTTTCAATTGAAAAATATCCCACAAAAGAGGAAGAAATAAACACAAATATACAAAATATTGCCGCACTCAGCAAAATATTCTTTTTTGTCTCTTTTTCGCTGATTGAAATTTTTTTGTAATTGTATAAAAAAAGAATTGCTCCGCAAATAATTGCCGCGAGTATTCCTGTGTAAATGGCTTCTTGGATTAAAATCGGGTTAACTATTAGAATTGCAATTGTGGTGGAGGCTAGGAGCAGAAGTATTTTTCCAATTAGTTCTAATGCAAAGCCAATTTTCGTGCTTACCCCTTTAGTTAATGTATTTTTGTTTGAAAAACTCTTGGCTGCAATAAATATGGCAATAGTTACTATTGTGTTTGCTAAAAAAGCAGTTATTGACAAAGTTGCAACATATACTGCTGGGGCAATTATTGCAATAGCACTACAAAAAGAGAGACTTGAAAGTATAAAAACAAGGGTGAGAATTTTTTTCATTTTATTCACCTAGCCTTAAAAGAACTTCGTTAAAGAAAGTTGATTTAGTAGTGCTATTTTTTTCACAATTGTAGTAGTAAATATAATTAGAGTCATTTTGTACTTCAATGTAATTATAATTTGCTTCACTTGGAGAACAGTTTGGTTCTTGAATAAATAATTGATTGTTTGTTAATTGTTTCAATTGATTTATTTTTTCAGTAGAAAGAGTTTTTACTTGGGCGCTTGTCATTTTATTCATTGTGTAAAAAGTTGAAATAAGTAATCCATCTGAATGAAGGTGTCTATCAACCGATTTGCCATTTTCATATGTTATTAAATGAATAAAAAAATTATTTGTGTTAGTTAGTCCGATTATTTCGGTTTTTACTTCGTTAAAAAATGAATCAAAATCTGTAGAAGTGAAGCACTTTCGTATCACTGTGTTATTTTCAAAAATAATTATTTCTTTTTTTCCAAATTCACAATCCGTTCCTTTTTGGGCTAGTTCTTTTGATTTGTCAAATAGTATTGTCGCATTTTCTTTTTGCATTGTTGAGGTTTTTACTTGGTTTTCAAAATCTAAATTACTTTTTCCAATCTTTTCAAACACCTCTCCGCTCGATACAACTATTATTTCGTGAAAAGTAGTGTCGTCAGTTACTATTTCAAAATACTTCGGTGCGGGAGTGTTCTTGTCACATCCTCCGAGCAGAAGGAGCGTTAGGAGTAGAAAGAATGTAATTGCTTTTAGTTTCATGAAGTAGTTATGTTCTTTTTATTTAAAAAACAGTTCTTTTCTCTGTGGCAGGAAGAATATGAATAATTAGCCTTTTTGAAGAAACAAAGGTTATGCTTCAATCATTTTCTTCATATCAACAGATTTAATTGTGATTTGAAGAGAGCCAGCAGCTTTTCCGCCTAATATTTCTCCAGAAACTGGAGTAAAACCAGAACTAGAGATTAATGCATTCATTTTAACTCTAACTTCTTGTCCTTTAAGTTCAACCTTTCCACTAAGAGCATTAACTTCGAATTCTCTTTTGTAATTAATCTTTTCAACAGTGCCTCTTTGGCCGTGAGAAATAATATCAAAGTCCTTAATAGCCCCTTTTACTGAAACAAAAGAAGCATAAATAATATTATTTTCTTTAGCAAAAGTTTCAAGACCAGTAAAAATATCTTCTCCATCATCTAAAATAACTGTGTAAGTGCTGCCCATAAAATCACCAAAGTCTAATATTCTATTTACTTAAAACAACTATTTAAATAACTTGACTTAAACCATAAATGAAATGTAATAATTCTAAATTTGCATAAAATAAGCTATAAAACATGAATCTATACTAAATAAGAATTATTGGGGCCAAAGCATGTTTAATAAAGAAAAATACTTACAAATTTCTTCAGAATTGCCTACCGGGGTAAAATTACTTGCGGCAACTAAAACAAAGCCAAAAGAAGCTGTTTTGGAGGCATTAAGCGCAGGAATAATCTTATTTGGGGAGAATTATGTGGGGGAAGCGACTGAAAAGTACCAAACTATGCTTCATATAGTCTACTCTAAAGAGGCAAAAGAGCCTTTCTTTGGGGCCAAAATTCACTTAATTGGACATCTTCAGAGCAATAAAGTCAAAAAAGCGGTGGAACTATTTGATTGTATTGAAACAATTGACTCAGAGAAACTTGCAAAAAAAGTTAATCAAGCCGCAATAGAACAAAACAAAATTATGAAAGTAATGATTGAAGTTAACTTTGAAGAAGGGAAAAGCGGAATTAGTGTAGATAAAGTAGAAGAACTTGCAATGAAAATCAGGGAATTGAAGAATGTAAACTTAGTTGGATTAATGTGTGTTCCAAAAATTGGGGACGAAGTGAACGCATTTAGAGCAATGCAAGAACTAAAACAAAAAATCGGGGTTAGTGAACTCTCCATGGGAATGAGTGGGGATTACAAAATTGCTGTTCAATATGGGGCAACAATTGTTCGAATAGGATCATTACTATTTGGGGAAAGAGAAAAGAAAAACTAAGCTGGAAGAAAAACCAAGTCTTTTTATTTTTGAAAATACTTTTTTGTTTTAACTCTAATCCTAAACTTCTTTCGCTTTAATCGCATAATATTTTTGTACTTTTAATCCTAAATTTTTCCATTCATCCGGGGCAAGACCGGCTTTTAGACACAAGTGTGAAAGAAATTCTTCTTTGGAATCAATTTCTTCCCAAACACTTGGGAGAAAAGTAGCTGAGTGATAACCTTTTCTAATTATGAGCCCATCTTTTCCTTTAACAAGAGAATTAATTAATTCATTTGAACTTTTAAACTCAAAATCAAAAGGCTCTGTAAGAATTGATACTTCTATTTTTATTTTTGAATAGTCTTCTTCACTAAGTGCTGAAAATCGAGTGTCAGAAAAAGCCGCGGAGCAAGCATTTTCTAAAATATCTTCATACAATGGTTGAATTGCATTCAAATGTCCGACGCACCCGCGGAGCTGATTGTTAATTGTGAGCGTAACAAAGCACGCTTTGTTTTCCAAAAGAGGTTTTGGTAATTTGTCAAAGTCTTTTTTGTTTAAAGTTAAAATAGAGCTGTTTTCAAAATAATATTTAATTGATTTTCTTGCCAAATCTATGCAAACTTTTTTTTCAAGTGCGTTTAAAGTAAATTCTTTTTTAATCATGCTCTTTACTCCATAAATGCAATTGTGCAATAACCCACAACTTGGTTTTTGTCTCCTGCAGTATCTCCTGAATTTTTGTAATCAAGTAAAATAGGTTTCCAATTATATTTTTTTGCTAAAAGCATTAAAGCGTGAATCCCAATTTTTCCACATGCATCCCCGTCGCAAGTAAATGAATCAAAATCAAGAGTAAGAATGGAGTTAATGGTATTAGAATCAATTTTTTTTGCCAAAGCATAAGTTGAGTAATGACTCAAATCCGAACTTGCAATCAAAATAGACTCGCTATTTGATTCCGTATTAAGAATATCTGCAAGTTCGCTAGCATCCATTTCTCCATAAATAATTGGAGTAAATTCAAATTCTTTTAGAACAGTTTGCAAAAAAGGTAATTGCACTTCAAGTGAATGTTCTTTATCATTTTTTATTATTGGCAAATCCGCGGGAGAAAGTTTTGTATTTCTAATTGGAGTTTCCCACTCGCCAGAAAAAGAAAAAGCATTTTCTAAATAAGTGTAATGGCTTGGCCCAAACAAAATAATTTTCTTTGGTTTTGCTTGCCCTAACATTTTGTAAGCAAAAGCGGCAGTGGAGCCAGAATAAACATATCCTGCATGAGGAACAATAAGTGCACGAAGTCTTTTGCTTTTTTGAACTTTAACTTTTGCTTCATCTAAAAATTGTTCAATCATGCCAGTAAGTACTTCCTTATCTGCGGGATAAAAAGAACCCGCATAAACTGGGGGCCTAGTGTTTATTTGATTCATTTAAAATACTCCCTCGAGTTTTGTTCCACACTTATTACATTTGCTTTTTTCTTTTTCATCAAGTCCAACCATTTCACAATTGTATCCGTTTCTTTTGATTAAAAGATTATTACACTTTGGGCAAAAAGTGTTACTAAATTCACTTGTGTGTAAGTTTCCCCCATAAACAAAATTTAATCCAATTTCTTTTCCAATTTTTATTGTGCTTTCTATTTCGCTTGCGCTAGTTGGAGAAATATTAGTCATTTTGTGCATTGGGAAAAAAGCACTAACATGCCAAGGAATGTTTTTATCAATGCTTACAATAAATTCTGCGATTTGTTTTAATTCCTCGGGAGAATCATTTTTCCCAGGAATAACTAAAGTAGTTAGTTCGAGATGAATTCCTTTTTTATGAACTAGTTTAATGCAATCAAAAACTCTCTCAAGTTCTCCTCCACAAGTTTTTCTATAAAACTCGCTGTTGAATGATTTAAGATCAATATTAATTGCATCAAGTTTAGTTTGCTTTTTTGTAAGTAAACTAATTTGTTCCTCGCTAACATAACCATTGCTCACATAAACCGTGCTTAATTTGTTTTCATGTGCTAACTTGAACGCATCTAAATTATACTCTGCGCTAATTGCGGGTTCGTTATAAGTTATTGCAATACTTTTTGCTTTTCTTTTAAGTGCCACATCAATTAATTTTTGTGGAGTTACTTCTTCAGCTTTAATTAGCGCTTTTTCTGCTGTACTTCCGCGAGTAAAAGAAATATCAAAGTTTTGACAAAAATCACATTTAAAATTACACCCAAAAAAACCAATGCTCATCGTTTCAGTTCCTGGAAGAAAGTGATAAAGCGGTTTTTTTTCAATCGGATCCAAGGAGAGAGAGCAAGGTTTTGAATAAGTAATTAATTCAAGTTTGTTTTTTGTGTTTTTTCTTGCTCCGCACAAACCAAAACCATTTTGTGAAATAATACAATAGTGCCTACAAGCAAGACACTTAATTGAATTTGCGCCTTCTTTTTTGAAAAAAACATTTTTCATAAACATTCTTTGATTAAAAGTTATTAAAAAAGCCCTTCCTTGCTAGGAAGGGTATCAAGAAAAAAGTTTTTCCAACTAATTGTCCCAAGGGGCTTTCTCATTTGTTTCAGCAATAGTTCTTGCTCTTAAAAATCTAGATTCAAGTGAGCGCATTTGTTTTTTCAAATCATCAGCTTGTCTTGTAGCCTCAGCAATATCATCCTTCAAAGAGTTTTCTTCGTTTAAGTCAAGTAAATTAAGTTTCTTTCTTCGCTCCATATTTTTGAGTAAACTCTCTTTTACTCTATTTGCTTTTTCGTACTGGTACTTTAGCTCGTCCAATTCTGCTTTCATGTTCATGTTACCACCAATACAAGGAAAAACCTGCCTTGCAATTAATACAACTATACGCATTTACTCTTTAAAAAATCGACTTTTGGCCAAAACCAAACAAAAACAATTAATTTAAATAAAAAGCAACTCTTAAATAGTACAACTAACTTAGTCAATAAGTTAACTTGGGAAGGGTGGATTTGGATGAAAGCAAGAGTTGGGATCTTTGTATTAGTTTTATTGTTAATGAGCGTACTAGCGTTCGCTGAAGACGGCAATTCTAATTTTGATCAAAATAGTCAAGAAACTCAACCTTGTTTTATTGAAGGACAGTCAATGGCAGTTTATCCAGGAAATTATTGTTGTGAAGGATTAAATGCAATAAATCCACAGACCACTGCGGAGCCATTAGTTGGGGCAAGCATTTGTTCAAAGTGTGGAAATGAAATATGTGAACATTGGGAAAATCAGTACAATTGCGCACAAGATTGCACTCAAACATACCAATGTGCCTCAGATTCGGATTGTAAAGAACTTGTGTGTCCAACTGGAGGATCTGCTCATGAAACTTGTCAAAACGGAACATGCATTTCACCATCACAAGATAGTTGTAATGAGATTATTGTAAATGAAGAAGTAAAATGTGTTTTTGAAAATGCTACTGCCCAACAGACTTGTAATTCTGAAAATTATTCTTGTACAGCTTATCCCGTAGCAACAACTTGTGGTTCAACTAATGGTTTAGTGGCAACAACTTGTATTGACGGAGAAATCAAATCACAAACAATTAGCTGTGTTGCTCAAGTAAGTGGAGAAAATGGGGATAAATTAACTTGGAAAAGTAGTTGCGGAGGATACGCTTATACTTTACTTGATGGAATAAACGAATATGCTAAATTCAATTGTGGAAATATTCAACCTATTGAAGTAACTGAACAAGTAAAGTGCCTGTTTAATAGCACTGAAAAACAAAAGTGTTATTCTTTCTTTGGAGAACAACTATTTAGTTGTACTACTGGAGAAAATGGAAATTATCAATCATGTGTTGCTGATGTAAAAGCTCAAAGTGGAACAAAACTAGTTTGGAAAAGTTCTTGTGGGGGATATGCATACACTATAGCTGATGGCACAAGCGAATATGCTAAATTTGATTGCCCTACAGAAGTTAATCCTTCAGAACCTGAGCCAATTCCTGTTTGTGCATGCACTAAGGAATATGCACCAGTATGCGGAGCAATAAAAATTTGTACAACAGCTTGTGCAGCAAAGAATATTACTTCAAATGAAGTAAGTACTTGTTCAAATAGTTGTTTTGAAGATAAAAAAACTTTTAGTAATTCCTGTGAAGCAAAATGTGCGGGGGCAATATCTTATAGTGAAGGGGCTTGTGAACAAACCTGCCCAATTTATGCTACTCCAATTTGCCCTAATGGGAAAATAGAAGTAACTTATGATGAACGCGGATGTAAAAAGCCAAGATGCGTAGCAGAAGAAGCAGAACATTTTTCTGGAGTTTATTTTAAATGCTCGAATGGAATGGAGTTTAAAGAAGCCGGGGCTTGTATGCCTTATGCAAGTTGGAAAGAAAAAGCAAGAAATACTTGCGCACAATATTCACAAAAATGTGGGGATATTAATTCTTCAACTTCAACTACTTCTGGAGGACAATCAAGTAGCACTAACCCTATTTCAGGAAATTTTATTTTAGATGTTGTGAATGCAGTAACAAATGCAGTAGTTCCGCAACCAACTCCAATTGTAATTGAGCCAATACAAAAACCTCAACCAATAATAATTGATCCAATCGAACAACCAACTCCAGTGGACATTAAATGTATTGGGGGAGAAGTTTATGTAACAGCTTTTGAAACGTTTGGAAGTTGTACTCCTGGAAATGAAACTTGTAAATATTACGTTAATCAGAACGGGTGCAAAGTAAAAGAATGTATTGATGGGGAAAAAGAAATCGCTTGCCCAACTACCCCTATTCCCATAACAAATACTTATAGAAAAGCATATTGGCAATGTGCCTCAGGAAAAGAATTCTTCCAAGGGGGAGAAAGTTCATGTAAAACTGATGTACTCTGGAAACAATACGCAACAGAAGCATGTGCTAACGAATGTAGTCAACTAGATACTGTTTGTGCAGTTGATTCAAATGTGTGCCAAGCAAGTACAACAACTTGCGGAGTAAATGCATTCAATGTTTCTGATCCATGTTACGATGGAAAACCAATCTTTTGCTCAACACAAACTGAAGAAGAAATTAGCGCAGCAAAAGAAAAATGTTATAAAAATAATTCTAATGCGGAATTAAAAGTTGAATTCAATTCTAACGGTTGCAGAACATACACTTGTGCAACAGAAACTCAAGTGTGTAATTATATAACTGCACTTCCTGCTGAAAAAAAGATTTCTTGTGAAGAAAGAGGGGGACAATTAATCACCAAAACTGACGATGCTGGGTGTCTAACTTATGTGGATTGTGTTGGAGAACAAATAACTGACTCAAATGCAGAAATAAATCCAACATTAATAAAAGATAAGATCCAGTTACTTGATTTAGCAATTAAAATAGAAACAGCAAAAATAGATCTTGAAAAAACAGCTGCAAAATTAAGAGAAATAGCTAACTACTATGAAAGTACTGGCCAAATGGCTGATGCAAATAGATTCAATAAAGCTGCAAATATTATTGAAGCTGCAGCGAATAAACTTGATGAAATAAAACAAGAAATAAAAGACAATGTTGATAACTTCGGAGAAGATCGAGCGAAGAATATAAGAGAAATAATTAGAAACATCAAAGAAGATTTGTTAAAAGAAGCACTCTTAGAGATGCTGGGATAAAATTGGGGTGAATGAAAAATGGAAAACACTAAACTAATCGCAATAATGTTACTAGCACTAGTGGCAATAACATTGTTATTTGGGTGCACAGGTAGCGGGCCGGTAACTGATGGAAATACAGCAAAAGTAACAAATCAAGCAGAAGCAAACAAAACACTTAATGATGCAAGTACTGACTTGAGTGGAGTAAAAAGTAATCTTGATGATGTGGAAAACACATTAACAAAATAAATTTTTTTAGCGCAAGCCCTCAAAGTATGAGGGCAAGTTACTTAGTTAAATACTTGCGTTATACTTTTTCTTTATGTCTGAACAGCAAACCTATTTTCCTCAAGCATTCCTAGACAAGTCTTTTACGTTACTCGGAAAAGAATGTAATGCTTTCTTTGAAACTATAAAAACAAAACAACCAAAATCATTTTGGGTAAATACAAACAAAGCAACTGTTGAGGAAGTTGAAAATTCTTTAAAATCAAAAGGAGTAAAATTTGAACAATACTCTTTTGACAAGCGAGCTTTTTTTATTGAGGTGGAAAAACCCGGGGACTTGGATGAGTTTAAGCTAGGAAAAATTTCTTTACAAGAAAAAGCGGCAATGCTTCCAGTAATTGCTTTAGCTCCGACTGAGAAGGACCTGGTGCTTGATGCATGCGCTGCACCAGGAATGAAAACAATTCAACTAAGTAACTTAATGAACAATAAATGGAAAATAATTGCTTGTGATGTTAATTCAGAGAGGGTGCGGTTTTTGGAAAACGCAAAGAAAAAGTACTCTCTTTTGAATGTTGAATCAAAGAGAATTGATTTTAGAAATCTTGCTGCAAAGTATACGGAAAAATTTGATAAAATTCTTCTTGATGCCCCTTGTTCAAGCGAAGGCTTAGTTAGAAAAGATAGGGGTGCCTTAATAGAATGGTCTCCAAAATTAGTTGAAAGAAAAGCACAAAATCAAAAAGAACTAATTGTTGCAGCTTTTGATTTATTAAAAGTTGGCGGGGAAATGGTTTATGCAACTTGTTCATTTGCCCCCGAAGAAAATGAGGAAGTTGTTTTAGATTTATTCAAACAAAGAAAAAATGCAAAGGTGGTTAATGTTGAAGATTTGCTTGTTGGAATAAAAATTAGAAAGAATGACTTGTGTGAAAATTGTGTTAGATTATTTCCGCAAGATAATAATACGCAACAATTCTTTTTTGCAAAAATTACTAAAGAATAGTTCGATAAGGAAGTAGTATTTTTTTAAGGAATTATCTCACAGCAATTTTATTTGCCAATTCCATTAGGCGAAAGGGATACGCTGACATCCCGTTTAAAGACGGGATTAGAGAATCTATTTTAAGGAATTATTTCGCAGCAATTATATTTTAAAAACTGCAAATCTTTTTTTCTAATTTTTTTATTTTCAATTAATTCTTTAACTTGCGGCGAGATTTGTTTCATTTCAAAAAGCAAGTGTTTAATTGTTCCGCACAACTCTTCAACTCCTTTAGTTGGCCACTGTGGAGCAATATTGGAATACAAGCATCTTCCTCCGCACAAATCCAAATCTGGACAATTTTTGCATTTTCCTCCAACTGTTAATTTGAATGGTAAATTTTTGGGTTTAGTTGTTTTAATATGCCCAAGATAATATTTTCTTACTCCGCTCATAATGGGACAAGAAGAAATTTTTCCGTTAGGGAGAATTGTGAAGTTTCCCACTCCTGATCCACATCTCAAAAAGTATTGGGTTTTGTTTAGTAAAGAATCAAGTACTCCAATAAAAGGGTAAAGTCTCAAAACGTTTCCTTTCTTTGCTTCACTTAACCAGTACTCTGCAAGTTTTGTAATATCTTTATTGTACTCCTTGCTCCACTCTGAAAAATTTCTCTTTTCATAATCGTTCCACATGTTTGCATCAAGTTGCCAATGCACGCTTGTAAATTTGAAACCATCAGGATTAATTGGTTCAACTAATTCCAAAACATCTTCGTAAAATTTGGTGGGTTCTTCGATGGCCATTCTTGCAATAATTTCTCCTTTGAAACCATTTTTTCTAACTAATTTTAAATTTTCGGTTACTTTTTCCCAAGTGCTCTCTCCACGGTTTTTGTTTGTTGTTTCTTTTCCCCCGTCAATGGAAACCAATATTGTGTGAAATTTATTTACATATTTCTTTGGAAGCTTGTGAAGTAAAGTTCCGTTTGTTTGAATCAAAAATTTCTTTACTGTTTTATATTTTATTTGTGAATCAATTGTTTGTTTAACAAAATCAATGTTGAGTAATGGTTCTCCCCCGTAAAAAATAAGTGAAACTGGTTTATCTTTGTCTTTTTTCAAAAAAGCATTAAGTTGAGCTTGTGAATAAGTTGGACTAGAAGGAACCGCTTCAAACTTTAATTTTTTTGAAGAAGAAGCTTCCCCGCAAGTAAAAGCTTTATCTCCACAGTACGTGCAACACAAATTACACTCTGGAGTAGTAATAACGTGGTATATCATAAAATAAGCGAGGTTGGAAATGTTTAAAAGAACAAAAACTAAACAGATTGTTATGAAAAGGAAACTCTTCGAGTTGTTTAAAGAAAAGCCTGTGACTCAAAAGGTTTTAGTGGAAAAGCCTTGTGTTAAAGACCTAAAAGAATTTTTAGAAGCAAGGCAACGAGTGAGAGCGATAAGAAATGTTAAAAAAAGAATAATCGAACAAACCGGGGGCACTAATCCGCACGTTGAGAGAGTTTTACAAAGAGCTGTTGAAAATCGAACAAGAAGACTTGGAAGATTAAAAATCGCGGTGGGAAAAGACAAGCCTAAATCTCGCGGGCAAAATTGATCCCTTTAACGTATTTTTCAAGGCCCTGTTTGCCATTCATGCTTTCTCTAGCTGCAATTCTTGTGTAATTAATCACTTTTTGTTTTCGTAAGAAAATTGGGAATTTTGAAGCAACTCCGGGTCCCCCTATACACCCACCTGTGCAAAACAATAAATCAAAGAATACTTTGTGGGATTTTTTTCTAAAAGCTCGCTGAATACTTCTAAATCCATCACAAGAAATCATTTCATTTTTTTCTAAAATTCCGCTTGTATTCATAGTTCCGCAAAGTCCTCCGGCGAGAGGATAAATTTTTGTGTAATCGTTTGAAAAAGAATCAAAATCATTTAAAACTTTTAGGGGGATTGTTTTTTCTTTTGCCATAATTTGTTTCATTTCGGAAAATGTTAATGTGAGTTCAATTAATTTATTTCCTTTTTTGTCCAAAAGTTTTGATGCTTCTATTTTTTTTGCATTGCAAGGGGCAAGGAAAACTATTTTGTGCTTTGGGTAATTTTTGCGCACAATTTTGCTCATCGCCCCCATGGGGGAATCAAAAGGTAAAAGATATTTTTTCATTTCAGGAAACTGATTTTTGATTAGTTCCACTGAAGCGGGGCAAACACTTGAAATAAATTTTTCTTGTTTTGTTTTATTTTGTTTAATGTATTTGTGGTATTGCTGATTAGTTATTTTAGCCCCGAAAGTTAATTCGGTTACCTTGTCAAAACCTAGTCCTTTCATTAAAGGAACAAAAGTTTTGTAATCAAAATCTACTACGAATGAGGGGGCGCTCATTAAAACAAGTTTTTTTCCCTTTTTTGTCTTTGACTCTTTAATGAGAGATAAAATTTTTAATTGATCTGCCGAATATGCAAATCCAAAAAAGTTTGGGAATCCGAAGTCCATGAGTAGAATAGAGTAAAAGAAGTATTTTATTGTTTGTTTTGTTCTTTTGCACTTAATTTTCTTTCAGTCAGAACAAATACTTTGTCGTTTGGGCGGACTCTGTCGCTAACTTTAATTCCAACCATTTCTCCAGGGCTTGCAATTTTTACATTTTTATGATTTTGTTGCATTGAGGAAATTATTTGCTCAATAAAAGTTGTTTCTCCTTCAATAATTATTTTGTCTCCAATCTTTAGTTCTCCTGTTGTATCATATAATTTTATTTCCGCAACATTAATTTTTGAAAAATAATTATTTATTATTCCCACATTTACTTTCTTTTGAGTTTGAAAACTACCTTGTCCTTTAGCTAAATCTTTTCCGCTTGGAGTGTTAAAATAAAATCAACTTGAAACTCCTCTGTTGTAAACACTTGCAAGTTCTTTGTCCCATTTTTGGATTTTTTCTTGAGTAAACGTTTTAGTTGCAATTGAATCAATTGCTTCTCGATAACACTTTGTGGTAGTTGCAACGTAATCGCAAGGTTTTGTTCTTCCTTCAATCTTTAATGAATCTACTCCAGTTGCAATAATTTTGTCTAAGAATTCAATTGTTTTCATATCCTTGGCGGACATTACTGTGTCTCCTTGCAAGTAAACTTCTTTTTGTTCATAATCTGGAGCAGTTCCGTCAAGGAAAAATGCTCTTCTGCATGGCTGCAGGCATTCTCCTCTATTAGCACTTCTACCAAAAGCTTCATGACTCATAAAGCATCTTCCAGAAACACTAATGCACATTGCTCCGTGAATAAATACTTCTATTTTTACTCCTAATTTGTGAGCAACTTTAGTTATTTCTTTAATTTGATAAAGAGAAAGTTCACGAGCAAGAACCACTCTTTTTGCTCCAAGTTTTGCAAAATGTTTTAGTGCTTCTGAATTTGAAACGCTTGCCTGAGTGGACAAGTGAATTTCAAGTTTTAATTTTTTTGCAATTTCAAGAACACTCATGTCAGAAAGAATTACCCCATCTACTTTGGCTTTTTTTGCAGAGATTAATATTTTTTTTACTTGTGCAAGTTCACTATCATAAACAATTGTGTTAAGGGCCAAAAAGCCTTTTACTTTATTTTCGTGCAAATATTTCATTAATCCGTTTAATTCTTTTTCAGTGAAGTTGGTCCCTAAATCCCGCATATTGTAACCTTTTACTCCAAAGTAAACAGCGTTTGCTCCACTTTTTACTGCAGCAATAGCACAAGACATGTCTCCTATTCCGCTTAGGAGTTCGATTTTTTGTTTGCTTTTTTTAGTGGTTTTCATTTTAACACTAAATTAAACTAGGGTGAAAAAGTTTAATAATGGGAAAGAACTATTTTCAACTAGGGATTGTGGTTTAATTGAACGTTTTTAAAATTGCTTCAAGTTTATTTTTAATTATATTATTTTCAACTTTAGTTTTTGCCGCAACAGGTTCCTGTACTGTAAATGGTCAGCCCGTAGAATGCCCTCAAATTTGGAATGATTATGGGGTCGTAATTGTAATTGGATTTTTTATCATTGGAATACTTTTGATTATATTTTTTGTTATTGTTCCAATCCTTAAAGCAAGAGCGATTGGAAGTTTGACTTTTTCAATGCCAAAATTGACTTACACTCAAGGGGAAATAATTACTGGTACAATGAATTTAGTTTTAAAGAAACCAATTGAAGTAAGTCTTGCAACTGTTGAAATAAGGGGGGAAAGAACTACGGGGCATGGAAAAAACCAGAGGACAGATATGTTTTATCAAACTGATGCAAAAATAATTACTCCTCCAACTTATTCTATTGGAAATTATCAAGAACAATTTTCAATTCAAATTCCTTCTGATATTTTAAGCAAAGGGAAAGTTGATGCAAGTGCACTTGGGGTAATTGGGGATGCATTTAATATGATTCAAACTATGTCTGCTCCAAGACCAAGATGGTATGTTTTAGTTGGAGTAACAACAAAAGAAAATATTAATCTTACTGAGGAAATTGAAATACAAATAAATTAATTATTTTATGTTAAGTTGTTTATGATTAAACTGAGTATGGTGTTTTATGGTTGAAATTTCAAAAAAACTTATTCTTGGAGTTGCTATTGGGGCAATTGTTCTTTTGTTAGTGATAGTTTTGATTGTTGGGGGATTATTTCTCTTAGCGCAAAATTCGACTGGAAAGGACAATAATCTTGGCGGAGGAAACGATTGGCCAAAAGAGTATATATTTTCTGCTAGTGTTTCTGGAAATGTGACTGATCAAAAAGGTAGTCCAATTTTGGGAGTAAGTGTAACTTCCAATTTATTTT
>Ga0172380_10004006_pt1 | contig 19453 bp, 15 predicted proteins | sample Leawe162metaG_FD_119747 | JGI IMG/M metagenome (GOLD analysis project Ga0172380, IMG submission 119747) | Leachate microbial communities from a municipal landfill in Southern Ontario, Canada - Leachate well 162 metaG | ecosystem: Engineered > Solid waste > Landfill > Unclassified | place... | reverse complement strand
GACGTACTTTAAGACGAGCAACACATATTGTCGCAATTTCCGAATATACAAAAAGTGAAGTTGAGCATTTTGTACCAGAAGCGACTTCAAAAATTTCTGTAATCTACAACGGCTTTAATCAAGTGTGCGCCTTGGGCGAGGATACTGTGTCGGTGCAGAAACCATTTTTCCTTTTTGTCGGTGTCGTTAAGAAGCGTAAGAATCCGCTCCGAGTACTGCAAGCTTTTGAGATTTTTAAAAAAGAAACTGGTTTGCCATACACACTAGTCTTTGCAGGACGTGCCGATAGTAAGAGTTTTGTGAATATGGTTACACAAAGTCCATACGCAAAAGATATTATTTTACTTGGATATGTATCTGAGCCATCACTTTGCTGGTTGTATCGAAACACTAAGGCCTTTGTGTTCCCAAGTCTGCTGGAAGGTTTCGGGATGCCAATTTTAGAAGCGATGAGTGTTGGTGCGCCAGTTATCACTTCAAATATTGATGCTATGAAAGAAGTGGCAGGCGAGGCAGCACTTTTAGTCAACCCAATGGAGCCTCGAGAAATTGCTGGGGCAATGAAGGAAATCATGAGCGACAAAGAATTACGTGATTCACTCATTACAAAAGGCTTCCAGCGCGCAACTGACTTTTCTTGGCAAAAAGCGGGGAAGGAATATTCAGTATTACTAGGTGGTTTGGTGAAAAAGGAGAAATAAGGCGATTTTTTATGAAACGTTTTTTCAAAACAATACTGACGATATTTTCTGCATATAATTTTTTTGATGCCATCGTAATTTTAGTGAGTTATGTAAGGTTTGTTGCGAGAAGTAGATTCTCTGAAAATAAACAACATTTTGATTCAGTCATTAATTTTAGTCTCACGTTCCCAAATAGGTCGGTGCTTTTTGGACAGCTAGTTGAAATATTTTTTGCACGGGTTTACAAAATTAGGTCAGAAAAAAGAGTTCAAAAAATAATAGACTGTGGCTCAAATATTGGCGTAAGTGTATTGTACTTTAAGTGGAGGTGTCCTCGGGCAGATATATTGTGTTTCGAACCAAATCCTGAAGCTTTTCGATATTTACAGGACAACATGAAAAATAATCAGCTTGAGAACATTCAAGCAAGACAACTAGCTCTCGGTAATAATACGCGCCAGGCATCTTTGTTTATTGAGGATGTTGTGCAAGCTTCAACAGGTGCAAGTCTTGCAGAATCAGTCAGTCTTTCAAAAAAAGACTCAGTCCAAGTAGAGGTTGTCCCGCTATCAGGTTTTATTCAATCAAACGTGGATTACGTAAAGCTCGATGTCGAAGGTGCTGAATTTGAGATTATTGAGGATCTTAAAAAAAATAATAAGTTACATTTCATTTCTCAGCTTTCTATTGAGTACCATTTTAGTATTTTGGGAAGTGAGTTATTTACAAAACTAATTTCCATTTTAAAAGAGAGTGGTTTTATTTGCATGTACCAGCATTCTCCAATGCATAAGTCTGATGGCCAGATGTCTGGCACTTCAATAATCAGTGCCTGGAGAGAGTAGGAGGTTCCCTTGATTGGCTGTAGTTAGTCTTGTATCATACCCAGGTATGGCGAAATCACCTAAAATAATTATCACTGGAGGTTTGGGGTTCATCTTTTCCCATGTTACTGAGTATTTTGTTAAAAAGGGCTGGGATGTGGTAGTTATAGACAATCAAACAACAGGGAGTCATCCAGAAATTATTGATAATTCCTTCAAGTACTACAATGTGAATGTCTGTGATAGAAAGGTTTTTGACGTTGTTAGGGATGAGAAGCCGGACTATGTAGTTCACGCTGCCGCAATTAGTGACGTTGATTATTCAATCAAAGAGCCGTACCACACCTTAGAAGAAAACATTTTGGCAAACTTAAATATGTTTGAAGCTTGTCGTGAGCTTGAGAGTCTGAAAAAGTTTATATATGTTTCAACCGATGAGGTGTATGGAGAATGTGAACATCTTAAAAAAGAGGACGAAATAATTTTCCCAAAGAATCCCTATTCGTGTTCCAAGGCCACTGGTTCAATTATGCGTTACGCATTTGATAACACATACTCGTCACTTTTCGATAAAACCGCCGAAACACGTTTTTGCAATGTATTTGGACCACGACAAGACACCAGAAAAATAATGGCCCTTATTAAACATTCTTTGCAAACCGGTGAGCCAATTCCTTTACATAATGATGGAAAGGGTTATCGGGAATTTATTTATGTCAAAAATATTCCACCAGTTATTGATTTGATTCTCGAGAAAGGAAATCGGACATATAACGTCACATTGAACGATGGTTTTACAGTCAAAAATCTTATTGAGCGAGTAGAAAAAATTACAAACAAAAAAGTCGAAACCTACACGGAGACACGTCCGGGTATGGACATGAAATATCAAATGAGTTCGGATCGGCTCCGTGACGATCTTGGCTGGAAACCACGCTATTCCTTTAATGAGGGGGTGGAAGAATATTTTGCTGAGGAATAGTTTTGTAAAGAAAAAGAGGGAGAAATTAATCTCCCTCTGTTGTTTTGTTACCCACACCTTACAGGTTGATGTTACTGAGGCTGAGCTCTTTGTTGCTTTCCTCGACAGACTGAATGTGAGCTTCGAGTTGCCTGGCATATCTATGTGCCAGCTCAATTGCCATTGACACACGAAACTGCGGTAGGTATTCCGTGATTGAGATCCTCAAGTCATCGAGAATACTCTTCGGTTCGCGATATGTCGATGCAGGGTTCGGTTTCCCGTCGAGATATTCAAATTCGAAAGCGGGGATTGAAGGACGAAACTGTCCCGACCTGATGATGACAGCCGGCATCAGGTTCGCTAACCGGTCGGCGTCCATCAATACTTGTTGAGTGAGACTTTGATCGTTCTGGCTTAATTCGCCGTGACGTAAAGCGGCCTCAAGAATTTCGACAACCTCCTCTTTTGTGAAGAAATCGACCGGAAGATACTGGAGGCATTCTTTCATGTGGTCCTTCACGGCTCCATTTTCAACAATCCGATCCGTTGAGTGAAGCATCGCCGCACACCATGCTTTGTCGGCGGTACGGTTGTCGGGGGAGATTGCCAAAACCAACTGACCAACAGTAACGTCATGATCGAGACCATGACCATTGTGTTGTCGTTGTGACAAATGGTGCCCCTCCTTGACCTTGTTGTAAAAATCAAGGAATTTGTTTTTCTGCGACTCGAAACTATTTTTCACGGGAATCTCCTTCGGAAATAGGTTGTACTGGAAATAAGAACGTTTTAAAAATCTTAGCATCTTTTAATTATTATGTCAAGTATTTCAACTCTTGTGAAAGTTCGGTTGATGATATAATTTAAAGCAATCAAATATGAAAATTGAACCTACCCATATAAAGAATGTCTTTGTCATTAAGCCATTAGTCCGCGAAGATGAACGTGGTTTTTTTATGGAGACGCATCGAGAAGATATCCTTGAACAAGCAGGCGTCTCTTTTAGGTGTGTTCAGGCAAACCATTCACTTTCAACCAAGAAAAACACGGTCAGAGGCCTCCATTTTCAGTATGATCCACCGATGGCAAAAATAATGAGAGTAACGAGAGGGAGGGCATTTCTAGTTGCTGTCGATATTCGTAAGGGTTCACCAACGTTAGGAAAATGGTTTGGCGTTGAGGCAAGTGAAGAAAACAAAATACAGCTATACGCCCCCGCAGGATTTGCTCGAGGATTTCAGACACTTGAAGATATGACTGAGATTCAATATCTCACTTCTGGTTTATATAACAAAGAAGGTGAAGCGGAAATATCTTGGCTAGATTCAGAAATTAATATTGATTGGCCAATTAAGGATTCTCCAATACTGTCTGACCGTAGTGGTAAGGCTCCTTCGCTTTCTGATTGGTTAAACCGTCCGGAGGCAGATACTTTTTTCTTTGCGAGTGAATGATGTAATGTCTAAAGTATTACTTTTTTTAGCTCACCTTGAGTTGGTGGGTTTTTTGCTATATGCTTGTCTTTATATAAAACTATAGACTAAATGAAGAAAATTTCACTACTAAGGCCATTTATAGGCAAGGAAGAGGTCAACGCTGTCGCTAAGACCTTGCTCTCAGGCTGGATTACCTTAGGACCGAAAACCCAGGAATTTGAAGAGAAATTTGCTACCTATGTGGGTGCACCATATGCTATTGGACTTACTTCTGCTACGGCAGGACTACATATTGCCCTAAAGGTTGTCGGTGTGAAAAAAGGAGATGAAGTTATTACAACACCAATAACATTTGCTTCGACAGTTGAGGCAATTTTATACAATGATGCAACTCCAGTTTTCGCTGACGTTGAAGAGTCGACACTCAACATGGACCCAGCTTCAGTTGAAAAAAGAATAACAAAAAAGACTAAAGCTATTTTAGTTGTTCATTATGCTGGTCAGCCCTGCGATATGGACAAAATAAATGCGATTGCACGTAAGTACAAATTGAAAGTTATCGAAGACGCAGCGCATGCTTGTGGGGCTTCGTATGGTGGCAAAAAAATTGGTGGAAGCGGAAACATTACCTGCTTTAGTTTCCATGCTGTAAAAAACTTGGCAACAGGTGATGGTGGAATGATTACAACTTTTGACCAAAAGATAATGAAAGAGTTACGTTTATTGCGTTGGATGGGTATCGATAAGTCGACGTATCAACGCGAAGGTTCAAAAGGGTATTCATGGGATTACGATATTGCCGTTGGTGGTTATAAATACCACATGAATGACATCACTGCATCTATTGGTATTGTTCAACTCAAAAAATTGGATGCAATGAATAAAAAGCGGTCACAGATTAGGAAGGTTTATGATTCTTTTTTCTCAAAAAATAATATCGGAACGGCACTTGTCTTAAAGCCTGGTCGGCTGAGTTCACACCATCTCTACGTGGTGAAGTTACAAAAGGGCATTAGCCGTCCATCTTTTATGGCTTACTTGGCAGAGAAGGGAATTTCAACTGGCGTGCACTACAAGCCAGCCTATCATCATCCAAGATATAAAAAATTTAACAAAAAGAATACACCGGTAGCAGAAGCCAATTGGTCTGCGATTGTTTCATTACCAATGCATCCCGGAATGAGTTTAGCTGACGCCAAGCTGGTAGTTTCGACGATTAAGAATTTTAAAAAATGAAAATAGTTTTTTTTACAAAAGGCGATCGCCGTCTTCCAAGTTCTAGAACAAGAGCTTTCCTTTTTTCAGATTATCTACAAAAGCGTGGTTTTGATAGTTCTGTATATCACGTCCAGACGCGAGCTTGGTGGAATGTCTCCGTTGCGCGCGTAAAAGAGTTTGTAAGGAACGCCCGTGTTTTATTTTCAGTAGGAAAGGAAGACGTTGTGTTCTTGCAGAGAACTGTACATCAGGTTGATTTTTTGATCCTCGTCTTCTTACGCAAATTTTTATTGAGAAGGGGTTATGTGTTTGATTTTGATGATGCTATCTTCCTAGAAAAAGGTCATGCTGATCTAAAGACACGAACAGTCGTTAAATACGCAAATGTTGTCTTTGCTGGCAGTCGATTTCTTGAGGAATATGCAAAGCGATTTAATAAGAATGTGTATGTTATGACCACAGTTATTAATACGGAAGATATTTTTGTTCCACGTCCAAAATCTGAAAAAAGCAAAGAAATTGTTATTGGTTGGACAGGCACTCCTGTTCACTATGACAATATGAAGCTCCTTGTCGAACCTTTGAAGCGACTCATTGCTGATGGTTTGTCGATTCAACTTAAACTTGTCGGTGGTGGTGACAAAATTCCAGAGCTTTTTAAAACAATAAAAGGGTTGAATCTTGTTGTTCATTCGTTTCCACCAACGTCCACCGTCTGGAGCGATCCACGTGAAATTGTTAAACATATTCAAACGTTTGATATCGGTGTGTATCCATTACAAAAAACTGAATGGAATAAAGGTAAGGACACTTATAAGGCAAAAGAGTTTATGGCTTGTGCAGTGCCAGTTATTGTAAGCGTGTGGGGCGAGAATCCCTACATCATCAAAGAAGATATTAACGGACTTTTGGCTGATACTGAGGAAGAGTGGTACGAAAAATTAAAGCATTTAATTACGGATGAAAAATATAGAAAAGAACTTGGGCAGAAAGGTAGGACTTATATAGAAAATGAATGCTCGTTTAAGGCTTTTGTGCCTATGATGCTTGAGCGAATAAAAGAACACCAGTCTTAAGATATGGAATCTCCTAAGACTAAAAAAACAATAGCTTTGTTTATTATGTCTTTCCGCGCCGGCGGGGGTGAACGGGTAATGGTTGATATTGCGAATGCGATTGCTGAAGAAGGGCAGTATCAAGTCGATTTACTTGTGGTAAAACCAGTTGGTCAATACGCAACTCAAGTACACGAGAAAGTGAATGTTGTTTCTCTTGATGCCGGACGTATTATTTTTAGTTTACCAAAACTTATTTCCTATCTGAGACGGGAGCGACCAGAGGCATTAATGGCACTCGACGAGTACACTCATGTACTAGCTCTTGTCGCCAAAATGTTTGCGCGAGTTGATACACGAATAATTTTACGTGTCGGCAACATGTATTCTGTTCTATATAAAAATTACAAACGCTTGCGTGACAAAATTGTGCCGTTTATTTCACGTCGGATATATAAAAAAGCCGATGCAATTATTGCCGTTTCCGAAGGTGTGAAGGCTGATGTCATTAAGTTGTTTTCTATTAAACCGGAACGAATTATTGTTATTCCAAATCCTAAAGATATTGAGATGATACGAGAGAAGGCGAAAGAACCAGTTGAGGATATTCCATCAGATTTACCACTCATTGTATCGGTTGGCCGACTGCGAGTTCAGAAAAATTTTCCAATTCTCATTGAAGCTTTTGCGAAGGTTTTGCGAGAAGTCCCGTCTCGACTTGTCCTTGTGGGTACTGGGCGAGAAGAGCAGAGGCTTCGTGAATTCGCCACGAAACAAGGCTTGTCTGATGACGCTATTATCTTTACAGGCTTTCAAGATAATCCATATAAATATATGATGCAGGCGAGTGTCTACGTTTTGTCATCACTTTGGGAAGGTTTACCAAATTCACTTATTGAGGCGATGGTTTGTGGAGCACCAGTCGTTGCGGCTGACTGCGATTCTGGTCCACGAGAAATTTTGGCGCCAGATACTGATCCTCTAAAGAGAATAAAAGAAGGTGTTGAACACGCAGAATACGGTATACTCGTGCCGGTGGGGTCGGTAGAAGATACAGCTGAAGCCTTGAAACAGATGCTCCGAGACGAAGGATTGAGAGGGAAATACACAGAAAAAAGCTTAGAAAGATCTGAGGCATTTGAACATCATGCTATCCTTAAACGCTACGAGCAGGTTATGATAGGCCTATGAAACTTTTGTACGCGACATCAATAACGTACCCCTCAAAATACGCCAATCGTTTTCAGGTTTTAAAAATGTCAGAGGCATGGTATCGACTGCTTGGAGACAAATTTATTCTAGGTGGTCGCAATATTGTTCCTGAACAAAAGCAATCAAGAATTGCTTCGTTAAAAACTTCTCGGAGCTTTCTTTTATCGTGGAGACTTTTGAAGTTGGCGAAAGGAGAGTTTGTCACTCATGTTTATTCTCGTGAAGAGAAATTAATTTTCTTTATGATGATATACAACAAGTTATTTTTTAGACTACCGCTCGCGTTTGCTTTTGAGGCTCACGCGGTCCCTGAACATAAAAGTTTTTTCTACACGTTTGTTCTTAAACGAGTTTCTTGCATTGTTGCTCTCACGAGTCCTATGAAGCAGGAACTGGAGGTGTTGTTCCCAAATCAGAAAATTATTGTCGAACCCGATGCTGTAGACCTTGAAGTATTTAAGTCTGGAGGTGAAGAACGCGATCGAATTCGTGCAGAGCTAGGTATTCCGAGAGATGTTTTTATTGTTGGTTATACTGGCAGTTTTAAGACTATGGGTATGGATAAAGGGGTCTCGGATATTTTTAGAACTATTGCAGAGTTACATCAGAAAGGAGTAACGAATGTTTATGTGTTGGCAGTGGGTGCTACTCCTCTAGAAAAAAATGAGTACGAGCGTCTAGCGCAGGAACTTAGTATCGAGTCTTTTGCCTGTGTGGTAACTCGAGTGCCATGGCAGAAGCTACCTCAATATCAGCAGGCGTGTGACATTTTAGCGATGCCATTCCCGCACACGAGACATTTTGATTTGTACATGTCGCCAATGAAGCTTTTCGAATATATGGCAAGTGGTAAACCAATTATCGCCTCAGACTTGCCGTCGGTGCGGGATATTTTAAATTCACAAAACTCTGTTTTGATTGAAGCGGGTTCAGTCGAAGGTTTAACAAAAGCCGTGGTTCAACTTATAAATGATCAGGAACAAGCCCAAAAGATTGGATTACAAAGCCAAAATGATGCAGAGAAATATACTTGGGACAAGCGTGCGGAAAGAATTAGTCTGGAGTTAGGTATTGTGTCAAAATAATTCAATGCGGAAAATTATTCTCTTTTTCAAATACGTACTTCTTTTTAAGCTCGCCCTACTGAGTCGAGTGCTTTTGTTTTTTAAGCGACAGCCAAGAAAAATAGAAAAAGTTTTAATAATCCAATTGGCAAAGTTAGGGGATATGGTATGTACGACACCTCTGTTTCGTGCCGTCAAACAAAATTACCCAAGAGCGTCTCTGACTGTTATTGGAAATGCTCTCAATGAAGAATTATTATCAGGAAATACTGATGTTGATCAGTACGTTGTTTTTGAAGGATTTTCTAATACGTTGAAACAAATTCGCCAAGGGCATTTTGATGTTGGTATTGTGGTGACCCCAGGTTTTTTGCAGCTCGGTTTGCTCTGCCTTACTCCAATTCAAAAAATAATTACCCCTCGTGTTGTTGATCGAAAAAGTCCTTATGAAAGTCTGTTTTATAAGATGCTCTCAAGTTTTGTGACAAAAGTACCACACCATTTTTTTGGATATGCTCCGAGAGAGTACCTAAGACTTTTGGAACCTATCGGAATAGAGTCTCTTGATACAGCAAAACATTTAGCTTTTTCAGAAGGAGCAAAACAAAAAGTTGATAAATTTTTATCTCAACACAATAGTTCGGCCAAACCACTTGTGGTCATGTCACCATCGGCTGGGAACAAGATAAAACAATGGCCAGCGGAGCGGTTTGCTGAACTCGCCGAAAAATTAAAAAGTACTCACGGTGCACATATTGTTGTTATCGGTACTCAACGCGATGAGGTTGAGGTCAAGACGATGTTCTCTTCTTTGCAAAACAATACCGATATAACAAATACCTTGTCACAATTTAGCATTGATGAATTGAAGGCTTTGGTTGCTAGGACTGACCTATTTATTTCTGCAGATACAGGCCCCATCTACATTGCCGAGGCTTTTGGTGTACCAACTGTTGATATCATTGGACCTGTAGACGAGAGAGTGCAACCACCCCGAGGTGAGACACATATGGTTGTCTACGACAAAGACCGGAAAAACGCTGAATTGTTTATCATGGACGCGCGAACCTTTGATCCAGTGGAGGCGCGACGACAGGTGGAGGTGATTTCTGTAGGCGAGGTATATAATGCTTCTGAATTTTTATTAAAAAAATAATTAAATTATGAAAAATAACTGTATTGTGTGCGGGGCTGGTTTTAATGAGGAAGTTTTGAACGAGTTGCCGATGCGGCGTTGTACTGTGTGCAGTTTACTTTGGAGAAAAGATTTTAATGTCGATTTAAGTCACTATGTTGAAGATAACATTACTTTCAAAAACACAGACGAGGCTAGTTTGAAAAGAAAATACAAAAATGCTAAAGAACGTGCAAAGGCTTACTCCAAGTATCTTTCGCTCGATAACATCTGTGATGTTGGTACTGGACGGGGCTTTTTTCTGCGAGCACTCATAGACTTAAGACATAAGAATGTCATTGGACTTGAACCGAATAAATACACAGAATTAGTTGCAGACGAACAAGGGGTTAGAATCATTCAGGGTGGTTTTGACGACCTAAAAAAAGTTGTCTCAGAAAACAATATAAAAACAGTATCGCTGTTCCATGTTATCGAACACCTGCCAGACCCAGTTGTTGAAGTGAAAAAGATTTTTGAGGCATTGCCGCCTGGAGGTCATACGATTATTGAGACGCCAAACGCGTCGTCCTACCCAATCGTTGCGAGAAATTATAAACACAAACTAGTATATCCAGAACATTTATTTCTTTTCAATCCAGAAAGTTTGAAACGGCTGTTGGAGAAAGAAGGATTTAAAATAATTGCCCAAGGGACAAGAGATTTTGACCAGAATAATCTTCCTATCAAAGAATCACTTTTTCGTTTAGGAATAATTAAAAAACCAACCATGCAGAAAGAGCGCCGACGTTTAGGCGACCCCAATTGGAAGCCGATAGATGACAAGGAAAATAATATTGAAAAAAGACGTTCACTTTTGAAGCGTGTGGCTGATTTTTTCTTGATATACACTTTAAGTCTTTTGGTTCGTTGGCGGGGGAGGCTGACGTTTATATGGTATGTGGCAGAGAAGCCTGCTCAGTCTTAATTCTTTTAAATAAAGCAAGAAGGATAACTGTATCAGCGATCTTTGAACCAACAAGTCCTAGAACTGCCCCAAGAATACCTAATGTTGGAATAAGTAAGATAAAGAGAACTGCTTTTGTAATTGGCGAAGTAATATTAAAGATGTAGAGATCTTTTTTTCGGGCACGTGCAATAAGTGTAGTAGAGATCAACATAACTGGCTGGAAAACGATGAGTAACCCAGCGATTTGAGCATAGGGGATCGACTCAAGATATTGTGGAAACAGCAATTTGTAAATAAATGGCACTGCGATTATATACAAAACCGTTATCACTACAAGAAAGAGCGAGAGTCTGATTATCTTCTGTAATAAAAAATAGTCCGTTTGGCCGTCAGTCTTTTCAACAAGTTTTGGAAAGGCCAGGCGGTTGATGATTTTAGTAAAACCGTTAATCCGTAGTGGTATTGCTAATGAAAAAGTGTAGATTGCTACTTGTGTTGGTCCAAGAAAATGCCAAAGGAGTAATTTGTCAGTATTCGAACTTATTGTGCCCATAAGGCTCATTACACTTAGATGTTTACCATAGGAAACCATGTGAGCATCTTGAATCGGCTCAGGTTTGTATATATGAATTGACAATTTGTAGAAAATAATTCGTGCTATTGTCCAAGAGAGAAAATAAACAACTGTGATGATTAAAACGTTTTTGGTTAGGAAGAGGGTGATAATCAGAGCAACCGTGGCGATACCTTGAATAGTTGTCTCAAATAAGGTTAATCGTTTAAAATCTTTTTTACCTTGAAGGAAGCCAGTATAAATACTAAAACCTTCAGAGAGAGGTACGAACAACGCAACAATCAAAAAGATACTTCCTAAGAGGGAATTATCATTAAAGAAATAGTAAACTGCTAAGACACAAGATATCGTTGATCCAACAATGCCCCAACTGATTTTGCTTTTTACTGCAGAAAATATGGCACCACCTTTATTTTGGGCGGTTGCATGAGCAATTGAGGTACTAATTCCGGCGAGAGTTGAAATCGCCAAGATTGATGCAATTGATAAGGCGTACTGATAAATACCATAGGTCACTTTAGGTAAAAGATTTGCAAAACTAATAGCAAGTATTAAAGAAAGGAAACTTTGCAAAATCGTGCCAAAAAGAAGCCAACCGCCATTTTTGGTGACGTAGACCATGTCGGTTTTGGTGATTTTTTCGCTTTTCCGTAGCAAACCCACAAAGCGTTCTTTGATTGTCATAACGATATATATAGTACGCTAAACGGGCTTCTTTCAAAAGGGTCCTACGCTGGCGACATTTTTTCTGCTACTATTGTCGTGCAGTATTAAGCAGATCTATTAAAAATATGACCGTGGACGATTCAACACAAAAAAGTTATTCTCCCGCAGAGGCAATGAAATTACCTCAGCTTGTTTTAACCTCAAGACAGTTTTTTGACCTGGAATTAATTTTGAATGGAGGTTTTACGCCCCTTAAGGGCTTCTTGAATGAGGTTGATTACATACGCGTAGTGAAAGAAATGCGTTTAGCTGACGGTACACTTTGGCCGATGCCGATTGTTTTAGATGTATCTGCCGATGTACCGTATGTTGTTGGAAATCAGATTACTCTGATTGATATCTATAACAATCCAATCGCGGTCATGACTATTGAATCACGTTACACTCCAAACAAATCTGAAGAGGTCCTGCAGGTATATGGTACCGAAGATCAGACTCATTTTGGTGTACGTTCAATTCTGTCTGATACAAAACCAGTATATTTGGGAGGGACGGTTTCTGCTGTCGCCCTGCCTCAGTATCAAGATTTTGTTGAACATCGCCATCGTCCTGAAGAGCTGAAGAAAATGTTTAAAGAAAAAGGTTGGAACAAAATCATTGCTTTCCAAACTCGCAACCCAATGCATCGGGCACATTTTGAAATTGTCGATCGTTCAGCACGAGAGCATGATGCACACATTTTGATTCACCCTGTTGTGGGCATGACCAAGGAAGGGGACATTGATTACGTCACTCGCGTACGTTCGTACCAGAAATTGATTGACGCTCGTCTTAAAGACAGAGCCCTGCTTTCTCTTTTGCCTTTGGCGATGCGTATGGCTGGTCCACGCGAAGCATTGTGGCACGCCTTGATTCGCAAAAATTACGGCGCAACACATTTTATTGTGGGGAGAGACCATGCTGGTCCGGGGAAAGATGCTAGAGGTGTACCTTTTTATGGTCCATATGATGCACAAAATTTGGTGAAGCAATTTGAAAAAGAAATTGGTATTACTGTCGTGCCCATGAGAGAGATGGCTTATGTCCAAGAACTTGACTCATACCTTCCTGAAGACGAGGTGAAGCCCGAACATACAGTTATGTCAGTGTCTGGCACGGAGTTTCGAAAAAAACTTTTTGCGGGAGAAAAAATACCAGAGTGGTTTTCATTCCCTGAAGTGATTGAAGAATTAGAGCGCCTCGTTTCGGCAGAAAAAAGGAAAGGCATTGTGATATTTTTTACTGGACTATCTGGGTCAGGGAAATCTACCATCGCTCGTTCTTTGCAAGCTATCATAAACGAGAAATGGGCACGGCCAGTGACGATGCTTGATGGAGATGTTGTCCGAAAACATTTATCTAAAGGTCTTGGTTTCTCTCGTGAAGATAGAGACACTAATATCGAACGAATTGGATTTGTTGCGTCCGAAGTTGCACGTCATGGTGGAATTGCGATTTGTGCGGCGATTGCACCTTTTGCCGAGGCTCGTCTCAAAAACAGACAGCTGATTGGAAACGTCGGACATTATGTTGAAGTATTTGTAGATACACCTATTGAAGAATGCGAAGCAAGAGATGTAAAAGGGCTTTATGCCAAGGCTCGAAGAGGGGAGCTTACCGGTTTTACTGGAGTTAATGATCCGTATGAAGTGCCAGAAAATCCCGAATTTGTATTTGATACAACCACGCAAGATGCTCGTGCATCCGCACTCGAAGTGTTCCATTACATCGAAAGTCTTGGTATCCTTTAGTGATGAAAGAAACATCAGTTTTTCGTTGGTCACTTTTTGGCAGCCTTTTTCTGGTTTTACTGACACCTCTTATTATAAGCAACTCATTATTTTTCCCCTTTGTTACGGGAAAAGTTTTTTTCTTTAGGATTGTTGTCGAGATAATTTTTGCGGCGTGGCTTATCCTGTGCTTGTTCGACACCCAAGTTCGTCCACGATTGAGTTCACTTCTGGCAGTCTTTGTTGCATTTATTGGAGTTATACTCTTGGCGGATATTTTTGGAGCGTATGCTCCTAAAAGTATCTGGAGCAACTTTGAACGAATGGAGGGTTTTGTCACCATGCTTCACCTCCTACTTTATTTTATTGTCTTGGGTTCTGTTGTGCGTACAAAATTATTGTGGAAAAGTTATTTTATCGGTTCTGCAGGGGTTGCAACTATCATCAGCATATACGGCCTCCTTCAAATGGCTGGTTCTGTGGACATACACCAAGGAGGGGCTCGTCTCGATGCCACGATTGGCAACGCTGCATACCTAGGCTCTTTCATGCTTTTTCAGCTTTTCATCGTTGGCATTTTATTCGTGATTGCCAAGCGTCCGTGGGAAAGATGGCTTTGGGGAAGCTTGGGATTATTTGAGGGTATTATTCTATATAACACACAGACTCGAGGTGCAATCTTAGGTTTTATTGGTGGTGGCTTGATTGCATTGGTTTTGGTCGCTCTGTTTGAGAAAGAACATCTGAGACTCCGTAAGTATTCAGGTTGGGCAATCTTGGGACTGTTTATTGTTGTTGGGGTTTTTATTTCAATTCGAAATACAAGTTTCATTAGAGAGAATGCAACCCTCAATCGATTTGCCGACATTACACCTCACAATATTACAACTCAGGCGCGCTATTATGTGTGGCCGATTTCTGTTGAAGGTTTTACGGAGCGTCCACTTTTGGGTTGGGGTCAAGAAAATTTTAGTTACGTTTTTAACCAACATTATAATCCGGCCTTATACTCCCAAGAGCAATGGTTTGATCGGGCACATAACGCTGTGCTTGATTGGCTTGTAACAACAGGTATCCTTGGAGGGACACTCTTTTTAGCATTATTTGCGACAGCTCTTTGGCTTATTTGGAAAAAGAATTCACAGTTTTCAATTATCGAAAAATCAATATTGACTGGCTTGCTGGGTGCCTACTTGTTTCAAGCAATGTTCGTATTCGATAATTTAACGAGCTACGTGATGCTTGTTGTGATATTTGCATATATACATAGTATGTCAGTTCTTGATTTTCGAAATATTGAGGCGCGTCTTCCGACAGCATACAACTTAGGTCTAGGGATGGTCATTACGGGACTTCTTATATATACGGTGTACATGGTGAATGTTCCGGGTATTCGAACCGCTGAGTTGCTTGTGAAAGGTTTGCAGTACCACAGTGGTGCGACGAGTACTAAAAATATTTCAGACCAAGAAGCGTACGAGACTGTGGCGTATAAATCATTTATGGATGCACTTTCCCAAAATACCTTTGGCACTTCAGAAATCCGAGAACAATTAAGTGTTGTAACTCCACAAATAATTTCACTTTCCGGCGTCTCAGACGACTTGAAGAGTAAGTTCGTATCGCTCACAAAAAATGAATTTGAAAAACAGTTTATGGAAAAGCCAGGCGATGCTCGGTATTATGTGCTCTATGCATCATTTTTGAGACAAATAGGGGATTACCAAGGGGCAATTACAGAATTTACAAAAGCTCTCGAGTTTAGTCCGAATAAACAATCAGTTTTATTAGGGCTCGGTTTGTCCGAATCATTGGCTGGAGACAATCAAGGGGCATTAAAAGATTTTAAGACAGCATTTGAACTTGCACCGGATTATATTGATGCACGTACGTTGTATGCATACGGTCTTATGAAGGTTGGTGACACCAAAGAGGCAGAAAGACTCCTGTTAGAATTGACTCCTGATCAACGCGCAAATGATACTCGCACCTTAGGTATTTTTGCTGATATGAAAAAGTACGATGAGGTCGTTGCTATTTGGGAACGACGTGTCGAGTTGCAAAAAGTGGCGGGCACCCTTGACCCACAATCATATTTTTCTCTTGCAGCATCCTACCTATACCTCAATGAAACAGATAATGCTGTTAAGGTTTTGCAAGAAATTGCCTCAAAAGTTCCTGGGGTAGCAGCTGAAGCTAGTCGCTATATTCAGGACATCCAAAGCGGTAAATTAACCGCAAAAGACCTCAAGTAGGACTTTGTTGTTGAATTATCCACAGAAGGGCCTAAAAACTTGCCCCCCACACCTGTTTTTGTTTGGTTTCGCAAAGCCAAACACATAGCACGTGGTTTAATCATTCTTCACAAACAAAATGACATGTTTGAGGTTTAAATATGGGCGAAACTTTGTTAAACCAAAACAGGTGTCGGGGGCTTGCATTTTTAAATGTATTTGCTATAATACAAAATGTGAGTGCTAGTAAAATTGCTAGTACACAAACGAATATCTGCGTAAACCCCCTCTTCGGAGGGGTTTTGCGTTTTCAGGGCTATCCTAAGGGGTCTTTGAATGTGGTAAAAGGTAGGCTATACTAAGTGCTGGCTCCAAATGCCCTCAGTAGCGGCCAGCGGTTCGCACTCACAAAAGATATTCATTTGGAGCTAGCTTCCGCTGGCCACTACTTAGGGGATTTTTCTCATGAAAATTACTGAACACACACCACTTGCACTGCGAACGACAATGAAGGTTGGTGGCTCCGCCCGATACTATATAGAATGCGAAACCGACGAGGATGTTTTGAAAGCAATTAATTTTGCCGAAGAACATAACGTCGATTTTTTTATTTTAGGGAAAGGTTCAAATACTTTTTTTAATGATGACGGTTTTCCGGGCGCTGTTATTTCGTTCGTAAATACGGATTTGAAAATAGAAGACGAAACGGGCGCTCTTGTAACTGTCATTGCTGGTGCGGGAATTGATTGGGATACATTTGTTGGTATTGTTACAAAAAAAGGTTTTTTTGGTGTCGAAAACCTCTCGTTGATTCCAGGAACAGTAGGGGCCTCACCAGTACAGAACATCGGCGCGTATGGTGTTGAGTTGCAAGATGTTTTTCTGTGGGCAGATGTATTCAATATAAAAACAAAAAAGATGCAACGTCTGCACAAAGCTGACTGTATGTTTGCGTATCGTCATTCTATTTTTAAAACAGAAGAAGGCAAAAAATTTATTGTGTTGAGAGTCGCTTTTTTGCTTTCTAAGGTATGGCAACCACATTTAAATTACCCTGACGTACAGCGATTTATGGAAACAACCCCAATCACAAATGCCTTAGAAGCGCGTAGGGCTATTGTTCAAATTCGACAGGGTAAACTCCCAGACGAGACTCATGGTTCTGCAGGATCGTTTTTTAAAAACCCAATTGTTGATAATGAAATTGCATCAAGACTCTCTTTGAAATATCCAGAAATGCCAGTTTTCGATATTTCTTCAACGCAGAAAAAACTTTCTGCAGGTTGGATACTCGATCATGTCTGTGGCCTTAAAGGATATCGCGAAGGAAGTGTTGCGCTTTTTGAAAAGCAGGCGCTTGTTGTGGTGACATTTTCTGGCGCAACATCGCGCGATGTAATTTTGTTTACAGAAAATATTTCAAGAAAATTTTTTGATGCAACAGGTGTCGTACTTGAACGTGAAGTGTGCGTGATTTAATTTTTAAAAAAGTTATCCCCACTTTTTTTATTTTCGACAACATTTGTGTTTTTTTTGTACGATAATATATGTAGGTCGTATAGATAATTTTTTTACAAAATTATTTTTGCAAAAAAATTATTCTCACCATTTATTAAGTAATGTGTTTGGAGTAGGCAACTACAAAAAACAACATACAACAATGGCAAAGAAAAAAGCTGCAAAGAAGCGCGTTGCAAAACGAAAGCCAGCAAAGAAGAAGACCGCAAAGAAAACCACGAAACGAAAAGCTGCAAAGAAACCTGCAAAGCGCAAGGCTGCAAAACGACGACGATAGTCGCTGCGACAGTCAAAAATAATCCGCCTCTCGGCGGGTTATTTTTATATGTCAAAAAGGCTCAATTATGCTACAATATCGGCCTATGGTAGCTTTTTTAAGCCATATTTTTAAAGCAAATAGCCGTTTACTCAATAGATATTGGGCAACTGCAAAAACGATCAATGAACTGGAACCAACAATCCAGTCTTTGGACGATGCTGGTCTTAAGGCAAAAACCTCCGAATTTAGGGTCCGTTTGGAAAAAGGCGAAACACTCGACAATCTCTTGCCGGAAGCTTTTGCTGTAGTTCGCGAAGCATCTTTGCGTACCTTAGGACAACGACATTTTGATGTACAACTTATCGGCGGCATGGTTTTGCATGAAGGAAGAATTGCTGAGATGCGTACTGGAGAAGGTAAAACATTGGTTGCAACGTTGGCGGTGTATCTCAACGCGCTTACAAGTAAGGGCGTTCACGTTGTTACAGTGAATGATTACTTGGCTCGTCGCGACGCTGTTTGGATGGGACAAATCTATAATTTTCTTGGACTTTCTTTAGGTGTTATTACCGGAGAGGGCGCCTTCTTGTATGATCCAACTCATGTAGAAAAAGATGAAGAACGTGACGAGAAAGGATCGTTCAAAGTGGTTCATGATTTTTTGCGACCAGTAGAGACACACGAAGCCTATTCAGCCGACGTTACATACGGTTACAACAACGAATTCGGTTTTGATTATCTTCGAGATAACCTTGAATATGAAGCAAGCGCACTGCGACAACGTGAATTTAATTTTGCCGTTGTTGACGAAATTGACTCAATTCTAATTGACGAAGCACGAACACCGCTTATTGTTTCAGCACCAGTTACTGATTCCGAATCTCTCTATAAAACTTTTGCAGATATTTCTGGACAGCTTGTAGCTGAGGCTGATTTTGAAATTGATGAAAAACGTCGACAGATTGCATTGACCGATGAAGGTATCGACAAAGTCGAGCGTTTGCTTGGTGTCGAAAACATCTATACGGACAAGGGGGTTAAGTACGTGCTTCATCTTGAAAACGCTGTTCGCGCCAAAGCTCTTTTCCATAAAGATAAAGAATATGTCATTAATGACGGAAAAGTTGTCATTGTGGATGAATTTACTGGACGACTGCAACCAGGTAGACGATGGTCTGGAGGCTTGCATGAAGCCGTTGAAGCCAAGGAGGGTGTGTTGGTGCAACGCGAATCACGAACATTTGCATCAATCACATTCCAGAATTATTTCCGCATGTACAAGAAACTCTCTGGTATGACCGGTACAGCAAAGACGTCTGCAGAAGAATTCTTTAAAGTATACGGTCTTGAAGTTATTGAAATTCCAACCAACCAAAAGATTGCCCGTATCGACCGCAATGATTTTATTTTCCAAACAGAGTTAGGTAAGTTCAAAGCTGTTGCTCGTAAAGTTCAAGAACTTCAAGAAAAGGGTCAGCCAGTGCTTATTGGTACTGCTTCGGTTGAAAAAAACCAACTGCTCTCTACTTTTCTCACTACACAAGGCATTAAGCACGAGGCTTTGAATGCAAAAAACCACGAACGTGAAGGAGAGATTGTGGCACAAGCTGGACGCAAAGGCGCTGTCACATTGGCAACAAACATGGCCGGTCGTGGTGTCGACATTAAATTAGGCGGTAATCCAACAACACCGGAAATAAGTGAAGAGGTGAAAAACCTTGGTGGTTTGTTTGTGCTCGGTACCGAACGACACGAAGCTCGCCGTATCGACAACCAGCTCCGTGGTCGTTCAGGACGACAGGGAGATAATGGGGAAACACAGTTTTTTGTGTCGCTTGAAGATCAGTTAATGCGAGTCTTTGCTTCAGAAATGATAGGGAAGATGATGGGACG
>Ga0172380_10004005_pt1 | contig 19458 bp, 8 predicted proteins | sample Leawe162metaG_FD_119747 | JGI IMG/M metagenome (GOLD analysis project Ga0172380, IMG submission 119747) | Leachate microbial communities from a municipal landfill in Southern Ontario, Canada - Leachate well 162 metaG | ecosystem: Engineered > Solid waste > Landfill > Unclassified | place... | reverse complement strand
TGACAGGTGATAAACCAGTCGTCCGGGTGGATGTCGGCTTCGGCCCTGATAATGCCGATGCCGCAGCGACCTCCGGCCGGGTCTATGTCGATGACGCGATGGACGAGACGCATCCTGCCACCCGGAATGGTCAACGGGCGGGACAGCGGCAACCCGGCGAACAGCGGGCCAAAGCAACCGGCCAGATCGCCGTCGCGCAGCTTGTCGAGCTGTGTTGCATCGTATCCTTCTCGCGCCAGTGGCACCAGATCGTGCCAGTCAGCCGGACGGATGCCGGTTGTGGGGCGCAGATCCAGCGCCGGACGGACGATGCCCTTGCCCGCATCAAGCTCCTGCTGGTTGAAGAATCCGGCGCAGCCGTCGCGCATGGACAACAGCGGCTGGCCGTTTATCGTGGCCTCGAAGAAGAAGCGGAACAGCCAGGTATCACCCTGACGGAAGAACCGTTCGATACGGATATCGTAATGGATTGTCTCGCCCGGTCCGGGCAGGCCGCGATGGAACGTGACCACGGCGTCGAGCAGGCGGTACACCGCCAAGCCACGGGTGATGAAGTCGATGCCGAGATAGCCGGACAGGAACAGGTCCGCCTGACCTGCCTCCACGGCGATACAGGTGGGGATGCGGCCGCCGTCCAGGTACCAGGCGCCCGGATGGATGTCGTGTTCGGTAACAACCCTCCCATGGGTCATGGAGCGCGGTTCACCTTCGACGCTCTTGATCCGGTCCACCAGCATCAGCGGTTCATCCGGCAGCCGGACGCGGGTCGGGAAGGTATCCACCTCGGCAAACTCTCGCCCCAGCATGCGGCCGACCGAACCAATGGCGAATTCAAAGCAGAGGTCGCGGTTGAAGGTGGTTCGACTTCGCTCACCAACCGTTCCCTGAACGGCTTGTCCTGAGCGTAGCCGAAGGGAGTCAACCGTTCCCCGAGCGGAGTCGAAGGGAACATCATCCCCCAACGCCTGACGCAGAGACATTTCCAGGGCAAGAGCCTGCGCCATCGAACGGGTCACGGTCTCGCTGACTGCCAGGAACGCCGCATGGGCTTCCGTATGGGCCTGCTGCGAACGGGCCAGTTCGCCTATCAGCGAATCACCAGCACCAGCACCAGCACCAGCACCATCAGCAGAAGCAGGAGCAGGAGCAGGAGCAGGAACTGCTGCCGCAACGACCGGTTGCACAGGCGCATTCTTCTTCACCACTGCCGCAACAGGTGGCTGCGGCGGCTGAAATGGCGCACCGCCAAGTACAACACGCACCGTTCCGGCAGTTTTCTTGTCAGCAACGGTAACGCGCGGCACATCAAACAGCGGTGACAGGTCAACCGGCACCCGTTCGGCGATCAGGTTGGCCATCATCTTCAGCATCACGGAGACAGGGTCCTGACCGGCAAAACAGGCCGAGCGGGCCAGATGAGGACGATCACCGAGGATGCGTCCGATCATGCGGCTGCATGAAGCGCCTGGTCCCATCTCCAGGAACAGGCGGACGCCGTCCCGATATGCCGATTCAACAACGTTGGGGAAGTTGATGCCGTACAGCGCCTGGCCGAGGATCGAGGCGGCGGCGCTTTCGCGGGTAACCTCGTAGGAATCGCCCTTGACGCCGCTGTAATAAATCACACCAGTGGGCGGTTCGGTCGTGTAGAGATGCAGGTCGTGGTATGGAGTTGCCACCTGCTCCGCCACTTCGCAATGCACCGTGGTCACGCCCTGCAGCGGGATAAAGCGGCAGCCGAGCGTCGCCACCAGGCTGGCAAGTTGATCGGCATCACCGCCAATGACGCATTCGTCAAGAGTGTTAACGATCAGGAGGTAGGCGCGGGGAAACTCCGGCAGCGCCGCCCGGACCGCTTGTTCCGGAGCCGCAACGACTCCCAGGCTCCAGTTCACGGTTACGTCGTCATCCAGACCCCAGGCCTGTTTAGCCGCGCGGCATTCACCGGCCAGATCGTCGGTAAACAGGGTCGAATCCTTCATGCGGCCGTACATTCCGTCACGGTCGCGCCAGGTTCGTTGAGAAAAGAGCCCAGCCGATTCACCGAGGCTGTAGCCGATGACGGCGGTGGGGTGGACGCCGAAACGCTGGACCAGATCGCTGACCGCGCAGCCGGTGGCAACCTGGCCGAAAATCACGGCCCGATGGTCGTCATTGATCAGGGCTGATGGTGCGCCGTTCCAGAACAATTCCGGTTGGAACTGCGCCCGTAGCAACAGGTTTTCCCCATCCTGGCGGCGCAGGATCTCCGGCCAGCGGCTGAACAGTTCCATCCCCATGCCGGCATAGTGGTTGCCCGAACCGGGGAAGACAAAAGCTATCTTACCGTCAGTACCCAGTGGATTCTCTGTATAGAACAGGCGGTCGCGCAGACCCGGAACGGTGGCAGGGGCAGTGCCATCATTCTTCAGGGTGGAGTGGCCGAGATCAATCAACAGCGCTAACTCGTCGCGATCCCGGGCAACCATGGCCATGGCACGCGCCTTATCGGCTGCTGCCGCAAAAGTTGGATACCAGGCGGCTGCCAGATCGGAGAGGGGAGCAGAAGAACCCTGCATCACACCGTCAAGCCGGTCCAGTTGCACCAGAAGCTCAGCAGGCGTGTCACCGGCAACGGCAAACAGTGCTTCCGGTCCGATTCCAAGCGGTGCACAGTGATCCGCACCAACGCTGGACTGAGCTGTGTCCCATCCTTCCAGGACCACATGGCTGCACGATCCGTCAATGCCGCGCACACTAACCCCGGCGCGGCGCGGGCCGTCATTCCGGTTGCGCAGCCAGTAGCGGGAGGAACGGGGGAAATGGAGCGGCGACTGCACCGGGAGAACCGGAACGGCTGAGTTCAAGCCCCGGCAACCGGGAATGATTTCATGGTACAGGGCAAGACAGCCGCGCAGCAGCGAGGCAAGGCCGGAGGCGGCGCCGCTGTGGCCGATATCCCCCTTGATGCTGCTGACGGCGCATGACCGGGCTGCGGCTGTGTCGGATGCGAACCAGGAGGCGAGGGCTGCCGCTTCACCGGAGTCCTGTTCCGGAGTGCCATCGGCACTTGCTTCGATGAAGCCGATGGATTCCTTGTCTACACCTGCGTCTGCATAGGCTTTGTCAAGGGCATGGCGATAGGTTTCATCGCCTGTTGCCGGGTCGCCGCTTGCAGAACCGATGCCGCGAATGACGGCATAGATCCGGTCGCCATCCCGCTCGGCATCTTCCAGCCGTTTGAGCACAACGGCGCAGGCGCCTTCACCGATCACGGCGCCGTCGGCTGCCGTGTCAAACGGAGCGGCAACACCTGAACGGGAATAGGGGCGCACGCCATGCTGACCGAGGACTGCCCGCAGGTCTCCGGCCAGATCCACGGCGCCGACAAGCGCCTGATCCAGTTCGCGATTCTGAAGCTGGCGGATGGCAACTTCCAGCGCCCTGATGCCGGAACTTTCCTCACTGGAAATCGTGAAACTCGGCCCGCCGATACGGAATTCTCGGGCAATCCTGCTGGCCACGACGCTGCCGAGCGCACCCATGGTGCGGTTGGCGGTCAGGGGCGGTCCGGCAGCGGTCCGAAGCCGGGACGTCCATTCCGACAGCTCTTCAGATGTCAGGGTACGGCCTGCTTTCTCCGCCCAGCGGGATGCCTGTCCGGGCAGAGCCCAGCGCAGGCTGAAGTTGGTGCTGTTCAGGTCAAGGGCAATGCCGATGAAGACGCCGGTAGAGTCGTTTTTTTCCTGACTCAGCCCGGCATTGTGCAGCGCTTCCGCGGCCGTTTGCAGCATGAGCAGCTGCTGCGGCAGCATCTCTTCCATCTCGCGTGGCGGAATGCGGAAACGGTTCGCAGGCAGTTCCACCTCATCCATGGTGAAACCGGTAAACGGCGTTGAATCCAGCCCTTCCGCGCGGAACCATGTGCTTTGTGACGCGCCATGCCATGCTTTGGGGGTGGTGGGAGCCGCCGAATCATCGCCGCCGAGCACCCGTTCCTGAAACGCCCGCAGCGACTGCCACTGGCCAAAACGGGCATCCATGCCGACGACAGCGATTGGTTCGACTCCGCTCACCAACCGATCGTTGAGCCGATCCCTGAGCGGAGCCAACCGATCCCTGAGCGGAGCCAATCGGTCCCTGAGCGGAGCCGAAGGGAGCCACTCCTCAATCAACAAATGCGCATTAATCCCCCCGAAACCAAACGCACTCACCGCCGCTCGCCGGGGAATGCCGTCACCGCGCCTTTTCCACGGAGCCGCTGATGTCAGGACACGGAACGGGCTATTGTCCAGTTCCATTCCGGACTGGGGACTGTTGAAATTTGCCGTGGGGGGGAGAGTTTCATTCTGCATGGCCAACAGCACCTTGGTCACGGCTGCGCCGCCCGCAGCGGTCAGCAGATGGCCGATATTGGACTTGACGGAGCCGATGACACAGCGCGTATCGCCCGGGCCGACATCAGGCCAGAGCTGTTTGAGGCTGGCAACTTCAACCGCATCACCAACCGGGGTGCCGGTGGCGTGACATTCGATCAGGTCGACGTCGCCCGGCTGCCAGCCGGCCAGCTGGTAGGCGGCACGCATGGCGCGCAGTTGTCCTTCCGACATGGGGGCAAGCAGGCTGCCACCCACATCGTTGGCCAGGCCGATACCCCTGATGACACCGTAAATCCGGTCGCCATGGGCCACGGCATCTTCGGTCCGCTTGAGCAGGAACAGGCCGGCCCCTTCGCCGACCACGAGACCGTCCCCCGCGGCATCGAACGGGGAACAGACGCCTCGTTTGGAAAGGGCACGCAACTGGGAAAAACCCATCTGGGTGAAGAGCGGGTCGGGGCGTGACACGCCTCCGGACAGCATGGCGTCGGCCCTGCCGGACAGAAGTTCGTCAATGGCGAGCTTGATCGCATACAGCGATGAGGCACAGGCGGCATCGAGCGTACAGCCGCCGCCACCCAGGCCGAGAGCCCGGGCAAGGATCCCGGCGGGCAGGCCGGCGGGAAAACGGTTGAGCGGCGAAGTGGGGGAGGGGGCAGAGGCAGATCCAAGCAGTTGCTCTTCAAACGTACGCCCGAGCCAGTTGCGGGTCAGCAGCGCCGAGGTCTCGCTCGGCAACGCCAGGTTGCCGATGATGACACCGATACGGGAGAGGTCGAGCGGTGCGGTGACGCTATCGTCAAAGGCACGTTTTCCCGCATGGATAAGCAGATGAAAGAGCGGATCGAGTCCGTCGAGCAGCGCCGGATCAATGGCAAGATCCGGAAGAGTTGCCGCCGATGGCAGCCGGTCGATGAAACAGCCACGGCGGGAATAGACACAATCGGCTTTTCCCGGTTCCGGATCGAACACGGAGTCGGCCGGAACCATCCAGCGCCCGTCGGGAACCTCGCGAAAAGAGCTGCGGCAGTTGCTGATATTGTCCCAGAAAGCTGCCAGGTCGGGCGCATCGGGGAAGATGCCGCCGATCCCGACGATGGCTACGGTAGAACGATAATCGGTCATCAAGCTACTTCCAGCTCGACACACCCCGGTTGTGCCAGTTGATTACGCTGGAAGGCCTTTTGCAGGGAAGAATCGATGATACATTCGTAATTTTCCAGACGGGCAATCAGCTTACCGCTGGTCCGGTCAAGAAATTCAATATCAGCTGATGCGCCATGATTCCGTTCTGCGGTAACCCTGATTACGATCTGGGCGCCTTCACGGGGGAAATATTCCTGGAATTGCCGGTATCGTCCGGCAAACGACGGCAGTGAACCGGAACCGGAGCGCTCGAAGCTCCAGAGGATCATCAACTGGAAGGCGCAATCCACTACCAGCGGATCGGTCAGCCAGATGTTGCGCAACGGCTGTTTGATCCAGACATCCGGTTTCGGTGCAGCCTTGGCCAGCGCGGTAATGCCTTTGGCAGAGCAGCCGCCGACCTGCTCGATCCCTTGCAGGTCCGATCCGTGGAAAAGGCGTTCCTGGTCGTAGATAGCGCCGTTGCCGGGTGCGTAGGGCGCGACCGGGACATCGACAATGGAACGGATTCCTTCCGGCAGTTTTGATGCAAGCACTATTTCGGCGCGGACATGCAGGACGTTGTGTCCGTCACCGGCAGTACTTGTCAGTTCTACCGGTACCACAAAAAGGGAATCGTGTTTCTCGGCGCGACCGGCCATGACCCGGAGGCTGCACGTACTCCCCTGGTCGAAGATAACCCCTTTGCAGATGCGCAGGTTGTTGAAGCCGTGAAAACGGAAGCCGGGATTGCCGTGCAGGGCACCGTGGGCCAGCCACTCCACTGCCATGGCCATGGGAAGGACGGCCTTGCCGTCAATCACGTGGGAACGGATGAAGGGGAAATCCTCAATGGTCAGGTTCAGGCGGAACGCCTCGGTAAGCGGTGTCTCCGAACTTGATGGGGCGACTGCCAGCGAACCCGCCGACACCCCTGCCAGGGCAATGATTTCGACCGGTTCACCGGCTGCGGCAATTTCGCGGACCAGCAGTTCTCCCCCTTCTTTCAGTCCGATCAGGCCGATCCCCTCACCGGCAAAGACCTTCTTCAGCGACGGAGTTACCATGCCGCCATCCCACGGTCCCCAATTTATGCTGACGGTCCGGCATGCGGCACGGCGGCGTGACTCGGCCTGGGCCAGCTTGTTGAGTACTTCGTTGGCAACGGCGTAGTCAACCTGGCCGCTCCGTCCAAAACGTCCGGTTGTGGAGGAAAACAGGGCGATAAAACGCAGATCGTCCTGTGCGGTAGCGGCAAGTAATGCCTTCAATCCCTTCACCTTGGTGCCGTACACCAGGGAGAACTGTTCCAGGGATTTATCGCTGATGAGCCGATCGGCCAATACTCCGGCGCCATGCACGATGCCCCGGACAGGGCCGTGCTCCCGGCGGATTTCAGCGAGCAGGGCGGAAACGGCGGCAGTATCGCGAATATCCACGGAGCGGTAGATTGCCCGGCCACCCGCCTGTGCAACCCTGGCCAGGGTGTCCTTGAGTTCCCGCCCGGCTGCGATGGCCTGGTACCGTTCCTCAATCTCCCTGGGGTGAAGTTTTTCGGCGGTATGTTCAAGGATGGCCCGTTTTATCTGGCTTTCATCCTTTAGCGCCGCCAGCCACTCCGGTTCCGTCTGAAGTTCCCGGCTGCGTCCCAGCAGGACCAGCAGCGGTTTGTACGCTGCCGCGAGCGCCACGGCAGCGGCTGCCGTCACCCCGCGTCCGCCCCCGGTGATAACGATAACATCACCTGCCTGTAATGGTGCGGCGCCCGCGTGCGGCTGCTCTGGAAGGTCAATCATGTTCAGGGCGGTTCTCCCTGCCGGTGTCAGGCCGACTTCCAGCGGGCCGTCAAGCAACAGCTCGATCGCAACAGCTTCGGCCTCTGCCGTATAATCGGCAAAAGCTCCAATATCAATCGCTTTACACAATACTTTGCTCCATTCGTGGGCTGCCGTCTTTGCCAATCCGGCCAGACCGCCGGAAAGCGGGTCGTTCAGGGTAGTATCGGTTCCGCAACCGAATGAGCCGTCCTGGCGGGAAATGGTGGCAAACAGGGCACCACCGTTTTCTCCGGACCGGCGCAGGGCAGGCGCAGAGCTCTTCAGGAGCAGGAAGGCGTTTTCATAAAAATTGTCATCGGTTCCGCCCGAAGGAGCGCAGATTACCAGACCGGCAAGATCAGCCCCGGAGGCATTCATAAACGCGTCTTCGACACGCACCAGTTGAACATTTCGTCCGGTGGCAGTCAGCAGGGCACACAATGTGGCGGGAAAAACCGATCCGTCGTCCGTAATCCAGATGACGCCCGTGTTGGCCAGTGGGAGTTTTTGCGCCGGAACAGTCAGTGGCACCGGTACGATGGTGCTTCGATTGACTGTTTGGACGGTGTTGTTGCTTTCACCGGATTCGTCGGCAACGGTTCCCGCGTGTGAAGATGACGGCACGTTCCCGGCAACGAGAGCGGCTGCACCACCCCCCAGATGGCGGGCGATCTCGCCCAGAGTGTGCAGAGTACCCAGATGCTCGGGTCCGATGACCGGTGAGCCGGGGAGGCGTTCCTGAAGTGCGGACAGGATCTCGACCCGTTTGATGGAGTCGATGCCGAGATCGGATTCAAGACCCATCTCCATCTCCAGCATCTCCACCGGATAGCCGGTTTTATCGCTGACGACGGCAAGGAGGGTTTCGGCGACGTTGGACAGTGCGGCGGGTTCGGCTCCGCTCACCCGGCTGTCCGGTGATGAAGGCGTTGCAGTAACGCTGGAACCCAGATGGCGGGCGATCTCACCCAGTGTATGCAAGGTGCCCAGGTGTTCAGGACCGATAGCCGGTGAACCGGGGAGGCGTTCCTGTAGTGCGGACAGGATCTCGACCCGTTTGATGGAGTCGATGCCGAGATCCGAATCGAGCCCCATTTCCATTTCCAGCATTTCAACCGGATAGCCGGTTTTCTCGCTGACGACAGCAAGGAGGGTTTCGGCGATGAGAGGAGAGTTTGCTGAGTTCGGTGTTCCAGCGCCCAGGTGGCGGGCGATCTCACCCAGCGTGTGCAGGGTGCCGAGATGTTCTGGACCGATGACCGGAGAACCGGGGAGGCGTTCCTGGAGTGCGGACAGGATTTCGACCCGTTTGATTGAATCGATGCCAAGGTCTGAATCGAGCCCCATCTCCATTTCAAGCATTTCCACCGGATAGCCGGTCTTCTCGCTGACGACAGCAAGGAGGGTTTCGGCGATATTGGACAGCACTGCGGGTTCGACTCCGCTCACCCGGTAGTCAGCCGATGGCGAAGTGGAAACAGCACCGGCACCCAGATGGGAGGCAATTTCTCCGAGGGTATGCAGGGTACCGAGATGTTCGGGGCCGATGACCGGTGAACCGGGGAGACGTTCCTGAAGCGCGGACAGGATTTCGACCCGCTTGATGGAATCGATACCGAGGTCCGAGTCGAGCCCCATCTCCATTTCCAGCATTTCTACCGGATAGCCGGTCTTCTCGCTGACGACCGCCATCAGCGTCTCGGCGACACGGTTCGAGTTCGGTTGGGCAGTCGGGATAACCGGTGCAACAGGTTTAAGCGCAGGTGGCACAGTAGCCGGAGTAACGGCAGGGGCTGTTGCTCCGGTTGCGGGAAACGATACGGGTGAGGGAACAAAGTTGCCCCCTTGAAGAATCCGCTGCTGCTGTTCAAGCAGCATCTGGATGGTTTTTGCGGCGGTATCCTGTCCTTCCAGGAAGCGGCGGTGAAGCTGGGCGGTCTCGTCCTGAATCCGCGTCAGTGCCGACATCCCCTCACGGGTAACCTTCAGTGACTCGGCCAGGACATCACGGGATACGGAGGATGGCGCCATCACTGGAGCCGCTGATGATGAAGAAGCAGCCATTATACCAACCGGTGCGGAAGCGGGCGCGGACACGGCTGTTGATACGGCCGGACGGGGGGGGGACGCAGGGCGTTTCGCCTTTGGTTTGACATAATTGGCGCCGCTCAGGTTTATGGTCAGCGCCGGTTTTTTGCCGGTGACCTGAGGAGCGGGGCGATACCCTTCATCCCACCCGGCCAGGGAAACGGTGTGACCAAGCACGGCCAGCTGTGCCAGACAACGCGCCAGATCGGCAATCCCGGAACGTCTGCCTCCGGACGCATCAAGCGCGACAGCAGTATGCGGGCGACCGGCAAGGATGGCGGACACCAGGCCACAGAGGCGGGCTCCCGGACCGATTTCCACAAAGGTACGGATACCGGCGGCATACATTGCTTCTATTTCGGCAACGAATTCTACCGGACGGGCCAGTTGCCCGGCCAGCAGCGTGGCGGCTTCGCTTGCTTCAGCCGGGTACTCGGCGGCAGTTGTGTTTGCGTAGACCGGCAGTGAGCCATCCGCGATGGTGATGCCGGACAGGGCTGCCAGCAGCGGGGCAGCGGCATCGGCAACCAGCGGGCTGTGGAACGCCGCGGCAACGGTCAATTGCTTGCAGGAAAGTTTGCGGGAAGCACAGGCTTCGGCGGCGCGGGAAATTTCGGCGCTGCTGCCGGAAAGAACCGCCTGGTTCGGCGCGTTACGGTTGGCTATGACCAGATCGAGTTTCTCATCGCTGATCAACTGCTGCACATCGGCCAGCGGTGCGGACACGGCCAGCATGGTGCCCCGGTCGCCGTCTCCGGCCGCCATCAACTGGCCGCGCAGGCGGGAGAGGGCATGGAACGAGGTTTCATCGAGCCGTCCGGCAGCGCAGAGGGCGGTAAGTTCCCCGTAGCTGTGACCGGCAGCGGCATCCGGCACAAAGCCGAACGATTCCAGAATCCGCAGGGCGCCGAGGCTGACCGCGCCGATGGCGGGCTGGGCCACGTCGGTTGCGCGCAAGGCAGCTTCCACTGCTTCCCGATCAGCGTCACTGAAGGGGGTAGGAGGGTAGATCAGGTCGGACAGACTGCTGCCGGTGGATGTGCCGAACTCCCGGTCCGCGGCGTCGAGAGATGCCAGCATGGCAGGAAAGCTGCAGGCGAGATCGCGCTGCATCCCGGTATACTGGGCGCCCTGGCCGGGGAACAGCATGCCTGTTTTGCCCGGTGCAGCGCCGGTTGCATACCAGGCACCATCGGGAGTGCTCCAGGAGGAGTCAGGCTGTTTGCGGAGCATGGTCAGCGCGTTGCTGCACAATGACTTCATGACGGTTTTCAGTTCGACGACTAGCGCCAGACGGTACGGGGCATTCCCGTCGAAGGATGAGCGAAGTTGTGCGCCCATGGCGCGAATTTCTATCCATGACTGCGTATCTGCCACCTTGGCGACCATCTGCTCCAGTGCGGTCGTATCGGCTGCGGAGAAGGGGAGGATCTGGACGGTGCCGTCCCAGTCCGCCACGGCGGCAGTGGGGGTATATTCTTCAAGCACTACATGAAAGTTTGCACCGCCGAAGCCGAGGGCGCTGACCGCTGCCCGGCGCGGTTGACCGTTGCGGGAAAGCCAGGGGCGCTTGTGGCTGGTGAGGTAGAACGGGGACTGCCCGTCCACAACCTCGCGCAGCGGTTGTTGCACCTTGATGGTGGGGGGGATGACCTTGTGGTGCAGCGCCAGGGCCGCCTTGATCATCCCGGCAGCGCCTGCGGCCGCCTTGGTGTGGCCGATCTGCGACTTGACCGAACCGAGGGCGCACCAGGGCTTGTCGGCTGTACCGTAGATGTCGCGCAGTGCCGATACTTCCACTGCGTCACCGACCTTGGTGCCGGTGCCGTGGGCTTCCACCAGGCCGATACTGTCCGGAGACACGCCGGCCCGCTGATAGGCGTCCTTGATGGCCTTTCTCTGGCCTGATGCGCTGGGGGTGTAGATCGCCTCACCCTTGCCGTCGCTGGAAGAGCCGACGCCGCGAATGACCGCATAAATCCGGTCACCGTCGCGTTCCGCATCGGCAAGCCGCTTGATTACCATGATACCAAGCCCTTCGCCCAGGATGGTGCCGTCGCCGGAGGCATCGAACGGCTTGATATCGCCGCTTGGCGACAACGCCGGGGTCTTGCTGAAGCACATATACATGAAGATGTCGTTGAAGGTATCGATACCGCCGGTAACAACCATGTCGGACTTGCCGGTTGCCAGCTCCATGGCAGCCACATGCAGGGCACCGAGCGAACTGCCGCAGGCGGCATCCACCACGCAGTTGGTGCCCCCCAGGTCGTACTGCTTGCTGATCCTGCCGGCGACTACGTTGCCGAGCAGGCCGGGGAAGGAGTTTTCCTGCCATGACACATACGAATCGGAGATGCGCTGTACCACGTCTTCAGATGTGGTGTCGTCCACACCGGCGTCCTTGAGGGCTGATCGCCAATGGGGGTGCCCAAGCCGCGCGGCCAACGGGATAACCAGTTCGAGTGTGCCGGTAACACCAAGGATAACGCTGACCCGGTCGCGGTCATAGGCCCTATCGGCGCCATAACCGGCATCCTTCAACGCCTGTCCGGTGGCGACCAGTCCCAAAAGCTGCGAACTGTCAATCGCCTCCAGGGTAGCCGGAGGGATGTTATATTCCATCGGATTGAACGGAACTTCAGACAGGAAGCCGCCCCGGCGGCCGTAGGTCATGTCGGGTGACTTTGGATCCTGATTATGGTAATCCGCCACGCGCCAGTGGGTCGCCGGGATGTCGCTGATGGCGTCGATCCCTTCGCGAATATTGGCCCAGTATGAGCTGCTGTCTTCGGCTTGAGGGAAGAGGCAGCCGATTCCTATGATGGCCAGCGGCGCAGCGCTGGGTGTGGCAGTCTGTTTGACATTGTCCTGTGTCACGCGAGGTACTCCTTGATGTGTGTGTCTTCAAGCGGTTCGATACAAAAATCGACGGGTAGTTTTATGTCCTGATAGCGAAGGATATTGGCGCGGGTAAGCAGCGCCGCTCCGAACAGAAGGTTGCGGGCAACCGTCGCCACCCGGCGCTGCTCCGGAGCCGCCAGAAAGCTTCCGGCAGCCCATTCGTTGAACGCGCCCATGGCCGGTCCGCACCAGACCTGGTAGTCCATCGTGCGGGTAGCAGCACCATCCTTGGCCCAGTGGGCGGCCTGCCCCAGGTACCAGCGAAACACGAGCGCCATGAGGTGCTTCGGGTCCCGCTCCGCACGTTCCACCTGGCGGGGATCACGCTCAAGGAAAAATGCCCGGGTATCGCGCCAGATGTCGGCGAGGGGCGCCAGGAATAATGTTTTTTCGAGTTTGTCCCGCTCAGGTCCGGGGATGCTTTCCAGTCCGTCATGGCTGCGATACATGTCGTACAGCTTGGCTGCCCGCATCGGGAACATGGTGCCGCGCTTCAGCACCTGCACCGTAACGCCCATTTCGAACATGTCGGCGGCCGGTGCCATGGTCACATCGGCCTGACGGGTTTCCGCCAGCATCTTGCGCACCGTATCCGACGTTCCGGATTCGACGCACGCCTGGTTGACGGAGCCGGTCATGATGTAGGCGGCACCCATGGCAAACGCGGCGGCAGCGGCGGCCGGGGTAGCGATGCCGCCAGCCAGACCGACCCGCAGTTTGACACTATAGCCGAACTTCTGTTCCATCCGGCCAGCCAGGGACAAAATGGTCGGGAACAGGGCAATGGCCGGACGGTTGTCGGTATGCCCGCCCGAATCCGCTTCGGCAGTGACTTCCTGTGCCATCGGTATCAGCGCGGCCAGTTCCGCCTGTTCGGCAGTGATGAGGCCCTGGTCCAGAAGCTGGCGCAGAAGTTTTTCCGGCGGTGGCGAGAAGAATTTTTCGGCCAGTTCTTCTCGCGAAACCTTGGCAATAATCCGGTTCGGGGTGATGATCGTCCCGTCCGCCGCACGATGGATGCCTTGCATGCGGTAGCGAACCAGCGGCAGCGTCAGCGCCAGAAAGGCGGATGCTTCAACCAGGCGAACATTTTTGCGGATGTACAGTTCGGCAAGAGCTGCTTCCAGATCCGGTTCGTGGGGTGAATGGATCAAGTTGAAACCGCAGGGAAAACCGGCAGTTGCCAGCTTGTCCACGGCTGCTTCCACTGCGGCAAACGGCAGTCCGGCAGCGCCGAAGAAGCCGAGCATGCCGGCGCGCCCCAGCTCTTCCGCCATGGCAACGGAGCTGATCCCTTTGGCCATGGAACCGCCCAGATAGGGGTAGCGGATCCCGACTTCGCGGCAAAAGGACTGGTCGCCAAGCTGCTCCGGCAGCAGCGACGGGACGTACACGTCAAGAGGCACTTTGTCCGGTCTCGCGGAAGTAATGCGGACAGGGTGTGACAGTTTGCGGAGAGCTTCTGAAAGATTGTGAACGTTATCTGTAGGTATCAATGGAATATACTCACTTCACTAAGGTCAATTAACAGCTGGCACCGGTAACGGGATGGCACTCTGCATATAGCTTGTACTAAATATAAAATGTAAAACAGTTATATTTATATTAAATTGAGAGATCTTACAAGAAATAGACGTAGCTGGTGTGATTTCATTATTTGAAAAAACAATCTGCTGCAGGATGTAGATACCTTTTCCGTGTTATCTTGGGTAGTTGGGAGGATTAACAGTTGAGGGCGATACATTCTCCCAGGGTGGAGACATCAACCAGAGTCATACGTATTCGTCCGAACTTGGCAGCCGTTGCCTTGCCGCCATTATGTCGATTCTGCGAATGTGAATGCGTTCATAGATGCCGAACCAACGTGTTGGCAAGGTCAGACCGGTAGCAATTACCGTCAAATTATGTTAAGTATACAAAACTTTTGTACACCGAAAGGAGCGCACATGAGCCGACTCACCATAGCCTTCATATTACTGTTATCCATGATTTGCCTACGTCATCCATCAGCGTCACAGGCTGGCAATACGCCGGTTGCAGGTAATTTAACCTCATCCGTGACAGCCGCACTGCCGACACCCACGAAAAAAACCGGCAATGTAAATGAAATATCCCTTTTTGCCTTAAGCCGTGATGGTCGATTGGCCGTTACTGCCGATGAAGACGAAAACAATTATATCTGGGATGTGAAGAGCGGCGCGCTGATTCGCGAGTTGGGAAAGCCCGAGGCGGTTCGTATCCGGGTGGTCGCGGCGGCTTTTTCTCCGGAATCATCGCAACTGCTCTGGGCACGTAACGGCAAGATCATGCCGATTCTGTGGGATGTGGAAAGCGGCAGACGTATCGGAGTACTCTCTTCCAAAGAAAACGGGCATACTGCGAATATTGTTGCGGCGACCTTTTCAAGTGATGGCCGCTATATTGCGACGGGCGATTCTCAAGGTACTGTCGTGATCTGGAACCGCGCCGCCCGGTCGGTCGTGCGTCGCATCAGTGCTCATACCGGAGAAGCCCGCTACCTGTTTTTTATCCCCGGGAAAAACGAACTGGCAACTGCCGGTGCCGATGGCGCGGTGCGGTTGTGGGGTCTCTTCGGTCCCGAAGCTCTTGCGACGCTGTTAGAACCGTCAGATGATGCGGTAACGGCATTGACCGGGTCGGCAGATGGTCGGTTTCTGTATGCCGCGCTGGACGATATGACCGTCAAAGGATGGACGGTATCGTTGCGAAGGTTACGCGGCACGCTCGATTTCAACAATCGTCAGATCAACAGCATTGCCGTATCACCTGACGGCGATTTCATGGCTCTGGCCGAAGAAGACGAGTCGGTTCTGCTCTGGAATATTCGTGAGAGCAGAGTCGCCTGGAAAAGTGATCTTGACAATTCCGTAACACAGGTGGTGTTCTCTCCTGACGGCAAACGTCTCTTTGCCGCAGGAGGAGATAACTGGGTTCGTGAATGGGATGTTGCCTCAGGTCATCTGATGAAGAAGTTTGGCGGGGTGAATTAACAGAACTGCTGTTAATCAGAAATCAGTACCTTACGGCCGGTAACCCGGATCTTTCCCTCTACAAACAGTTTGATGGCCGCGCCAAAAGTCTGGTGCTCCGCCTTCTGGATCCGGGCAGAGAGTGTTTCTTCCGTGTCATCCTGCTCTACGGGGACGACCGTTTGCAGGATAATTGGTCCGGTATCGGTTCCGCAGTCAACAAAATGTACCGTGCATCCGGAGTAGCGAACCCCGTAGTCAAGAGCCTGCTGCTGGGCATGAAGTCCCTGGAAAGATGGCAGCAGGGCAGGGTGGATGTTCATCATCGCGTTTGGAAAGGCGTTGACCATGACGTCTGTCAGAATTCTCATGAATCCGGCCAGAATTACCAGATCTACCTTATGGCTGCGAAGAATTTCAACCGTTGCGGCATCGTATGATCGTCGCTCGGGAAACGCGGCATTTTCATGAACAACGACCGGTATCCCGTGCCGTGCGGCCCGGGTAAGGGCATATGCGTTTGCCTTGTTGCTGATGACACAGGCAATCTCGGCACGGATCTCGCCCGCTTCTATCTTGTCGATAATGGCTTGGAGGTTGGTGCCGCTCCCGGAAACAAGGACTCCCAACCGGCACGGCGTTTTCCCTGGCGCAGTCACCTTACTTCCCCACCAGTTCGACTCGTTCATCTCCGGCACCACACGCTGCAATATCACCGATTATCCACGCTGATTCACCCAGACCTTTTAACCGGTCAATTATCTCTTCAGCTTGGTTCTCGGCAACCGCAAGTACCATCCCGATACCCATATTGAAGGTGCGGTACATTTCGTCACGCTCAACGTTGCCGGCCTTCTGCAACACGGAAAACAGGTTTGGCAGTTCCCACTTGTCTATATGGATGTGCGCCTGACAGCTTTTGGGAAGAACCCGGGGAACGTTTTCCAACAGCCCGCCACCGGTAATATGGGCAATGCCGTTAATAGTAAAGTCTTTCAGAAGATTCAGAATTGAGCGTACATAAATTCGGGTTGGCGTCAGCAGCACATCAGCTACCGAATCATCCGAACCGGGGAATTTGTCATGTATCGAGAGCCCCAGCCGGTCGAATATCAGGGTGCGTGCCAGTGAATAGCCATTACTGTGCAGGCCGCTGGAAGCAATACCGATAAGTACGTTGCCGACGGATATGCATGAACCGTCAATAATATTTTCGCGATCAACGACTCCGACGGTAAAGCCGGCGACATCATATTCGCCATCGGCGTAAAAACCGGGCATTTCGGCGGTTTCTCCACCAATCAGCGCACAGCCGGCCTGTTTGCACCCTTCGGCGATTCCCTTTACGATCTCGGCACCCTTTTCAGGCAGCAGCTTTCCGGTTGCAAGGTAATCGAGAAAAAAGAGCGGCTCGGCTCCCTGGACTATTATGTCGTTGACGCACATAGCCACCAGATCAATGCCGACAGTATCATGGCGATCCGCGAGAAAAGCGATCTTGAGTTTTGTGCCGACGCCGTCCGTTCCGGAAACCAGTACAGGATTTTTGTATTTTGCCGTGTTGAGAGAAAACAAACCGCCGAAACCACCGATGTCCGCAAGGACCTCGGGTCGCGACGTGGCCTTTACCAACGGCTTGATCAGGTTGACAAAACTGTTTCCGGCGGCAATATCAACCCCGGAATCTTTATAGGTTGCAGGTTTTTCACTCATATCGATCTCCCTCCTTACGAAAAGAATCTTTGTAGAACATGGCCTCAAAAATGTCAATTTCAAACTGGCATCAAATTGATGCGAAACAGAATAACTCTTGACAAATCCTCAGCTTTTGGGATTATTGATGGAATGTTATCAAAACTCCCGTCATATGGTACAAAAACAGTGCTCTGCCTCGGTGCGTTTTTTCTTTTTGCACTGATAACGGCACGTTATGCCGTGGCTGATATCTACCGGTATGTTGATGAAGATGATATCGTCCACTTCACTGACGCTCCCACCGACAAGCGTTTCAAAGTATTCATGCGTGACCTTAAAAAAGACAAGGAACTGCGGACAAAACTCAAATATGCTTCATCAGTTAATCCGGCCGAATTTGAACAACTCATCAAGACCTGCTCAGAAAAGTATGGGGTAAATCCATGCCTGGTAAAGGCTGTCATCCATGCTGAGTCCGGTTATAACCCGAATGCTGTTTCCAGCAAAGGTGCCAGCGGCTTGATGCAGTTAATGCCGAGCACAGCAAAATCGCTGAAAGTGGCTGACCGGTTCAATCCGAAGGACAACGTCGAGGGTGGGGTGAAATACCTGCGTTTCCTGCTTGATACGTTCCGGGGCGACGTTTCCCTGGCGGTGGCTGCCTACAATGCCGGGCTCAGCAAGGTAGCAAAATACGGCGGAATTCCACCCTATAATGAAACTCGAACCTATGTGAACCGGGTTCTTTCCTACATGAAGTCATATCAGGAAAGCGGTACGTAATAATGACAGCCAGTCGTCCAAATCAGGTTATGAACCTGCCCAACATTCTCACCATGATGCGGATCGCTGCCATCCCGCTTCTTGCCGCTTTTCTGATCTCGCCTTCCCGATCGGCAGGTTTTGTGGCTGCAGCCATCTTTGCCGTGGCATCCATTACCGATTGGCTGGATGGTTATCTGGCCCGCCGGATGGGAATAGTCACGATTTTCGGCAAATTTCTGGATCCGATCGCCGATAAACTGATTGTAATGGCAGCTCTGATCATGATCCTGCCATTTGGGCGGGTTCCCGCCTGGATGGTGCTGGTCATTCTTGGCCGTGAAATTATTATTACCGGTCTACGGGGGATAGCGTCGAGTGAAGGGATTGTCATCCAGGCCAGTGACCTTGGTAAATTCAAAACCATATTCCAGATTGTTGCGATATTAGGGTTGGTGCTTCACTATGACTATCAGTGGTTCTTTGGAATTGCACACCCGTATCTTACCGTAAACATGCACAATGTTGGGATGTTCTATCTCTGGATTGCCACCGCTTTGACGATCTGGTCCGGAGTGGATTATCTGGTGCGTTTTATCAGGGTGATTACACGGTGAAGCCGGTCTTACCGGTTTGATTGCCCCAGTGGAATTTCAAATTTTTCTCCGTGGTAGCTGAACCTGACACGGTCTTTCTGAATTTCTTCCACCTCGACACCTTCGATCACTTTTCCGTTTGAAACCGCCACTCCATTTATGATTGCCATACTATCAGCGCTGCTGTTTTGCCAGGCGATGCCGTTAACCCTGATGGCTGGCTTTTGAGCGGCTTCGGGAACAGGTTTGTTTGATGGTGCAGCCGTTTTTTGAGTAACGGCAGTGACCGGTTTGTGTGTTGGAGCGTCCTTGCCGCGCTGATTCGTTTTAACAGCCTGTGTCGGAGTAGTAGCTTTACGGGGGGGAGTCACTACCCTTTCAGGCTTTAATGGCTGCGCCGGAACGGTCACAATTGCCGGAGGGGGGATTTCTGCAGGTATTTGTGCAGGTGGCAGCACGGGACGCGGTGTTGCTGTCTGAGATGACGTGGCTGCAAGCCGTGTGCGTGCAGCACCATTCTTCTCCGGGGAGAGGTTGCGAGCCATAAGAAGATAGGTTGCTCCAGCTCCGCCTGCAATCAAAAGGAGTGCCACCAGGATTTTACCGATACCGGAATTGCCGGACGGAGGATCCGGCCGCAGTATGTCGGAATCTATCTTCAATGCGTCCGGTTGGCGGATAGCTCTTTCGTTTTCCAGTTTTTTCAGTGCCTTAAGTATCGAACTCATTTGCCATTTCCATTTGATGAAAGTAACGGGATATTCCTGCCGGCTTCAAACCGGGTCAGCGCTGCCAGTGTCAGCCTACCCGGGGATTCAACCGGGGGGAGTGATGAAGAACGCTGGAATTCACGGACAGCCGTGACGGTTGATGTATCATAGCTTCCATTGATATCGCCATGATACACGCTTGCACGCTTCAGGAGCTGCTGCAGAGAGCGGACCTCATATCGCTTTTCATTCAGTGCAAGTGATTCCGGAATCTGGCCAACATTCTGCCAGACCAGGTAGAATGTACCGTTGGCAAGCGCTGACAGATCCTTTTTAGAAACGGTACTGGTGCCGGACAGTGCCGGAGATATGGTTACCGAATCTTTTCTGACGGATGTAACGGCAAAGCAGTA
>Ga0172380_10004004_pt1 | contig 19465 bp, 37 predicted proteins | sample Leawe162metaG_FD_119747 | JGI IMG/M metagenome (GOLD analysis project Ga0172380, IMG submission 119747) | Leachate microbial communities from a municipal landfill in Southern Ontario, Canada - Leachate well 162 metaG | ecosystem: Engineered > Solid waste > Landfill > Unclassified | place... | reverse complement strand
GGTCCGAGCCCAATCCATGATCGAGTCTCGCAGCCCGCCCTTGGGGAGCTCGACCCAGTTCAGGCGCGGGCCCGCGCCATGCCAGTTCACCGTCTCGGGGATGTTGGCCAGCAGCCGCTCGGCATCGCCGGGGCGGGCATCGACGCCGGCCAGTCGGGCCAGCCGGTTGACGAGGGGGCCGTCGATGTCGTCGATCCGGTAGGTGAGGGCCGACAGGCGCTCGGCTGCCTCGACGTACGTGAACCACGACAGCATGGCGTGCTCGATCGGGTCGGTCGGCACCCACGGCATCAGCGTGTGGCGCAGCTCCCGGTAGACGCCCTCGTCGGGCAGCTTGGCCAGGCTGGAGATCACGTCGAGGGGGTGGCGGACCTGGTGCACGACGGTGCCGGCGAACCGCCACGGCTCCATCGCCAGAGCGCACCACGAGGCGTCCGCGGCCAGGTCGTGCTCCTGGAGCCCGGTCGGGTTCCACCAGCCCTCGTGGCCGCACCTGACGCCGAGCTGGTTGAGGACGGTCGCGATGTAGCCGGTGCCCGAGCGGCCCGAGCCGGTGATGAGCAGCCGGGGCTCGGTCACGGGATCGTGCGGATCGTCGGCATGTGGGGGGCGAGGGCGTCGGCGAGGGCGTCCACGATGTGCTCGGTCTGGAACCGGATCGACTGGTTGATGGGCTCCCAGGCGTGGTCGCCGATCATCGAGGGCAGCTGGTTCGACAGCAGGATGTGGACCTGGTTGACGTGGCAGTGCAGGAGCTCGTGCACGACGACGTGGCGGCGCTCGTCGGCCGCGATCGTGTTCCACTCGTGGCAGAAGGCGATGCGGGCGAGCTTGCGGCCGTAGACCACGGTCACCATCGCATAGGCGTCGCGGTCGTCGTCCTTGGTGCCGAGGGGGAGACGGTCGAGGCGGAACGCCCAATCGCGCAGCTCGATCCGGTTCGCCACCTCTCGGACGTACTCGGCGAGGTCGTCCCATTGCGCCCGGCTCATGCCGTCCCACACGTCGGGGCGGGGCGCGGCCTTGGACTTCTTGCGCTTCTTGCTCACGGCTCGATCGGGAACGGCAGGGTCGTCTCGATCGTCACCTCCTCGTGGGCGGCGTGCGTCATGCCGGCGCCGTCGGTGGCGGGGAACCGGTTGCCCTCGGGGTCGACGAGGTACTGGTAGAAGGTCGCCCGGCCGTCGGGGTGGAGGGTGAGGGCGATGGGCAGCACGGTCGAGGGGTCGACACCGTGGGCTCGGAACCACGCCAGCGCGGGCTCGACGCCCTTGTAGCGGGCGAGGTCGACGACGATCTCGGCGGTCATCGGCCGACCCGGCGTCGGGGTGCGCCGTAGCCCTTCCACTCCCACATCTCGGGGTGGATGACGGCGGGGCAGCCGTCGAGCTCCAGGTCATGCTGCTCCAGCAGGGCGGCCTCGGCGAACACCAGGAGGTTCTGCTTGTACCAGGGCTGCACCACCTCGCTGTTCCAGATCGGCCACCGCAGCGAGCCCGAGCCATCCCAGCCGTGCTCGGCGAACAGGCCCATCCAGTAGTCGGGCCATCGCTCGTTGACGTGGCCCTCGCCGCCTTGCCCGGGGACCGCCGCGCTGAACACGACGATCGGGGCGAGGGTCGTCAGCCACTCGACGAGGAGCGGGGCCACCTCGGGTTGCAGGTGCTCGGCCACCTCTAGGCACACGGCGAGGTCCGACGACGACGGGAACCTGGGGAACACGCCAGCGGTGAGGTCGCCCCGGATGAGGCCGTCACGGTCGGCGACCCACGGGCCGTCGATGTCGGTCGCCGCCTTGGCGCCCTCGTCGACCATCGCCCTCGACAGCCAGCCCTCGCCGGCCCCCACGTCGATCACGTCGATCGGGTGGAACGTCTCGGTGAGCACGGCAGCGATGACCGCCATCGACGAGCGGGCGCCTTGGCGTACGGCGTCGCGCCACTCGGGTGTGTAGATCGCACCGGGGTTGCGGGGCATAGGTCAGGTCCTTCCGTCAAGGGTTTCGTGGGGGCAGGTGAGGACCGAGACGGTCACGTTGACCCACTCGGTCACGTGGTCGGCGTTCGTTCGGGCGGTCGCCTGGCCGCACCACACGCAGACGTTGGGGTCGCGCTGGCCGGCGTCCTGGTCGAACGGGCCGTCAGGCACCGGGCGGCTCGTCGAGGCGGTCGATGCCACCCCACTCGATCGGGGCGCCCGGGGTGCGGCGGGTGTAGCCCTCGGCCGGCACCTCGGGGTAGGTCCGGTTCCACACGTCGACCGCGAGCACGTCGACCGAATCGGGCCGGTAGTGCCACTCGGTCCAGGTGGTGCCGTCCTGGCGCCACAGCTTGCCGCCGCTGACGGCGAGCACCGTGATGTCGCCCTCCTTGGTGGCCGGCCACATCGGCTTGCGGGGGTCGTAGTTCCAGTACCACTCCCACCACGCCCACGCGGCGACGGCGGCAGCGACGAGGGCGAAGGCGGCCCGTCTCATCGGCCTTGGGTGCGGCGCAGCATCGGCACCGTCGGCTTGGTGGGCACGTGCAGGCCCGGGTCGACCGGCACCGGGGGGCGCTTCACTCGGCGGCGCCGCTTCCCGACGACCTGCACCGGGGCTCGGGCCGGCTTGGCCTTGGGTGGCGTGTACCGCTTCGATGGCTGAGGCGTCATGCGACCTTCTTTCGGTAGCGGGGGCCGAGCTCCCGGTGGTCCGGGTTCACGCACAGGTCGACGCCGCACAGGGACCGGAGGGCCGACCGCTCGGGGATCGGGCCTCGCAGCAGCTCCCACACGGCGTGGTGCACGAGCAGGAAGCGGCGGTGCTCGCCGTGACGGCCACCGCCGATGACGCGCCCGTAGCGGCCCTTCACCTTGGCGCCGTCCCACATCCAGCAGCCGTCGGCCTGCTTGACGACTCGGGCCAGGACCCGCTCGCCGGGATGGGTCGCTGCTCTAGGCATCGGCGGGGGCGCCGTCGTTGACGCCGGCCAGGTAGGCGGCGGCCTGCTCGGCGAGGTTGGCGGCACGCTCGGCCCTCGGCATCGGGTCGCCGTGGCCGGTCATCTCGATCACCGACCGGGGCGCGTACCGCTGAGGGATGCGGCGCTCCAGCCACCACTTCGCCGCGCCCCAATCGGGCGGGCTGGTCTTGGTGACAACCTTGCGGGACCCGACGATCCACTGGCCGACGTTGGCCGGGTCGGGGATCAGCTCCTCGGTGACGGTCGTCGTGGAGGACCCTCGGGTGGCGGCACCGAAGATCACGGAGAGTCGGGACAGCTCGGCGTCGGCTTCTGCACGTGCCAGGTTGACCGAGAATTCCAGGTAGCGGCGGTCACTGGCCGTGAGCTTCTGGCCGGCGACGATCTTGCCGTGGGCGATCGCGGCCTGGCGGCGCCAGTAGATGAGGGTGGAGCGGGCGAGCCCGGCCGAGGCGGCCACCTGGTCGGCGGGGAGGCCGATGCCGGTCAGCTCGACGACACGCTGACTGGCGGTGACGGGGACCGTCTCGCCGCTCGGGGCGGTGCGGTGCATCACGATCTTGTCGAGGCTGGGCGGTCGACCGGCGGGCATGTGCGGCTCCTGAAGGCGTCGGAGATCGGGGAGCGTAGGCGACTCAGCGGCCGTCGGCGAGCTTGGTCCATCCCAGCTCGGTGATGCCTTGGTCGAGGCCGATCTGGTGGCCGGCCTCGTCGACCGGGGCGACGGTGAGGTCACCGCCGGCCTGGATGGGCTGACGGCACCACCACACGGCGCCCTCGCCGTGGAACACGGCCACGCCGTCGGCGTCACGGTGGGCGGTGAGGGTGATCGGCTCCCGGATGATCGGGAATATCGAGATCGAGTCACCTCGGACGTGGACCCGGACTCGCACCTCGGCGAGCACCGGCAGCCCGACGGGGGTCACCCGGGGTGGGTCCTTGTCGGTGTCGATGTTGACGAGGACGATCGACTCGCCCCACGGTGCGGTGCCGCCCCCGGCCTTGATGAGCCGGGCGACGTTCTCACCCATCGCCTCCATCACTCGGGGTGCCCGAACAGCGGCTTGCACTCGCGCTCGGGGTCGGTGATCTCGTAGCGGCAGCCCGAGCAGATCAGCTCGCCGGCCTCATGCTCCAGCTCGCGGACGGCTGTGAGGTGGCTGCATTGGTGTTCGAACCCGACGATCTCCAGGCCCTCGGGGGCGGGGTGGGTGCCGGCCCATCGGCCCCACCGGAAGGCCCGGACGTTCGTGCCGGGGCTCACAGGATCAGCCCGGGGCGTTGGAGGGCGAGGCCCTTCAGGACGGTGAAGTCGGCGCCGAGCTCCCGTTCGTAGGCGTCGAGGCGTTCGAACACGTTGGGGGGTTCCACGTTGTCGAGGGCGACCTGGCGTTGCCACTCGTCGGGGTGTCGGAGCAGGCAGTGGAGGACGGCGGCACCCGAGGCCCGCAGGTCGGACATCCCGATCTTGGAGAGGTGCCAGGGGCAGGCGGTGCACCGGATCGAGCTGGTGCCGTTGACGAGCAGCTTGGCCGCCATCTAGCTGATGACCTTCCACGGGACGACGATCTGCACGTCGGGGCCGGTGAGGTCGAGGTCGGCGGCGATCTCGGTGTCCCAATTCGCCACCACTCGGTCTTTGGGGTCGAGCACGGTCGCCAGGTACAGGCCGGCCGGGACCCTCGCCGGAGACACGGGCCCGCGGGCGTTGATCATGACCATGCCCTGGTCGAGCCAGATGCGGGTGATCCCGAGGTGCAAGGGCGCGGAGGGGAAGTGCAGGTCGAGGGTTCCGAGCATCTATCGGGCTCCTTGGCGGTGTCGTTGGGGGTTGGGCTCGGCCCGGATCATGGCCTCCAGCTCCAGGAGGAGGGAGGCGTTCAGGGCGCGGACGGGCGCGGCGCAGTCGGCGTGGGCGGGCAGGCCCTCGTACCCGATGGGGTCGAGGGTGAACAGGTCGACGGGCTGGTGACACAGGGCGCACAGCATCGGTTCACTCCTTCCATCAGGCGGTGGCGATCGGGCAGAGGTGCAGGGGGACGATGGCGGTCACGGTGTCGCCGAGGGTGGCGTGGTCGAGGATGTCGAGGTGGGCGACCGGACCCTTGCCGGGTTGCCACACGGCGAACCCGCCGAACTCGTCGAGCTGGCGGAACGTCTCGACCGACTCGGGGAGGCGGCCGACGAGGAGGGCGAGCTGGCCGAGCAGCCACATCAGCTGCACCTCTCGGTGCGCCCACTTCCGGGCCGAGCCCGAGCCGTCGCCGCCGACAGGGCGCAACAGGCCTTGCCTGGCCCACCAGTCGGCCTGGCGGTAGGTGACCCCGGCGGCGAGCGCGGCGTGAGCGGTCGAGCGCCCTTCCATCAGCTTCGCAGCCATGCCGACCACGCTAACCGGTCTAAGCACCTCGGCGGGGGACTGTTACAGTTTGGCCGTGGGATGGGGCGAGGCACACAGCGACCCGATGGGCGACATCCGTCGAACGGCCGAGGCGATGCGAGCCCACCCAGCGATGGGTGACCCCAACACGCTGCTGCTGCCCGAAGGGGTCGAGCGGCACGTCCGGGCGGCCGCCGAGGACCAGGGCGCCTTTCTCGGCGAGTGCACCAAGGGTTGCGGGGCATGGGCCACGAACGCCGTCCCCTACGTCACGCTGTGGGCCACGACCCGCCTGCTCGACCCGCCTTGCCGGCACGAGCTCCCCAGCTAGAGGTTCGCCCCGCACACCGGCCACTGCGTCTGCCAGCTGGTGTGGTCGAGCCAGACATCGGCGACGACGATCTGCTGCTCCCGGGTGGCCTGCTCGGGCCAGGCGGGGAGATCGTTGGGGCCGTTGAGGCGGGTCCACAGCTTGACGGCATCGCGCCAGGTGCCGAGCGCCCATTGCAGTCCGCCTCGGTAGCCGTTGCCGGTCACGAGGTCCCACCGGCCGCCCGACTCGCACCCGGCGACGGCATCCCAATCTCGGCCGCGAGTTTCCGGGGTCCACTCGACATAGGACGGGGGTGGCGGGGGCTCGGCGGCCTCGGGCTCGGGCGTCGAGATTCGAACTTCGAACTTCGAAGCACGCTCGGGCTCGGGCTCGGGCGGCGCTGTGGTCGCTTCTACGGGCGCCGGGGGCTCGGGGGCGGGACTCGGGGCGGGTGGCACCTCGACGGCGGGAGCGGGCTCAGGAGGCGGCGATGCGACGACCGTGGCGGTGTCCTCGGTTCTCACCACCTCGGGTGGGTTGCCGGTCCACGAGGGGACCAGGGCCAACAGGGCGATGAGGGCACCAAGGACAGCACGCACGGGCGGCTCCGGGGTCGGGTGGCGTCCGCGGCGTGGTCACGCGGTCGTTGAGCGAGGTGCCGGACGTTACAGCACGGTGACGGTCAGCCGGCGATCTTGCGTCCCTCGTCGTCGAAGGCGGCCACCAGGCGGGCGGTCGAGGCCAGGGTGAGCTCCACCCGGTAGCTGCCGTCGTCGTTGAGTCGGAGGGCGGTGACGTTGCCCAGCTCGAACCACTCGGACCCGCCCGCGGCGACGACGCAGACCGGGCCGAGGTCGGGTGGCACCTCGGCCCGGGATTCGATCAGCACCTTGGCCACGGTCAGGCCTCGTCTCGTCGTAGCTCCGGGGGGAGCTGATGGTTGGGGGTGACCTTGCGGGGGCCGACCCGGTTGGGCCGGCGGGGCGGCTCGGCGCCCTTGCGGTGAATCTCCCACCGCTTCTCGGCCGACGACCGCAGGTTGAGCGGGATCGACGCCCACCCGCACGAGCACGTCGCCACCCACCGGTGGAGGTGGTCGGGGCCGCGGTCATGCATCGAGCGGCGGTGGCGCTTCACTCCCACGACGAGATCGAGCCACCCGAGCCGAGCACCCGCCCGACCGGGATCAGGAGCTCGGGGTCGTCGTAGGCCCACTGGTCGCCGACGAACCCGTCCGGGTCGAGGTTGCCGAGGCAGGTCATCACCTCGGTGAGCGCGGCGTCGACATCGCCCCACGGCGGGATCACCAGCCCGATCTCCACGTCGATCGTCACTCGCACCCGGTGGGTGGGGGTCGGCTCGGGGCACTCGTCCTTGGGGTAGTTGGCGTCCACGAACGCCGTCCAGCGGTCGCTCACAGCGGCTCGCTTCCGTCGTCCCACGGCCAGGGCTGAGGGCCGGTGGCGGTCATCTGCTCGGGGCCTTGACCCTCGGCCCACGCCTGGCGCGACTCCAGGTAGGTGATCGCGCAGGCGGTCGAGCACAGCTCCACCTGGAGGCCGCCGGCCAGCGGGTCGTCGGTCAGCTCGGGCTCGGGCTCGGGCACCGGCTCCATGCCGTCGGGGCCGAGCTTGAAGGCGCCGAGGAAGTGGAGGGGGCCGGTCGGGTTGATCGAGACGCGGCCGATGAACAGCCAGCCGTCGCAGTTGTCGACCGGGGTCGCCTTGCCGCAGGTGTTACACATCAGGGCTCTCACGTTGCCTCCTGGGGTTGAGCGGCGAACCCGACCACGGCGCGGTCGGTGAGTCGCCGGGTGTGCAAGGTCACCACATTCGGGTCGGGTGCGGCGTTGCCTTCCACGGTGGTGATCTCGTCACCCTCGACGGCGACAACGATCCCGACGTGGGAGACAGGGGCGCCGGGCTGGGTGCCGTTGAACAGGTCGACGAACACGAGGCCGCCGACGATCGGGGTCGAGGACCGGGGCAGCTTGTTCCACAGGACCAGCGGTGAGGTCGACGGCAGAGGGGTGAGGCCGGCCTGCTCGTAGACCCACGTGGCGAACTGAGCGCACCAGAACCCACCGTCGGCGTAGGCGCCGGTGAGGCCGACCTGGGCCAGCGCCACCTCGACCGGCGTGAGCGCCACCGGCTCGGGTTGGGGTTCCGGTTCTGGCTCCTCGATCGCGGCGGGCTCGGGTGACGGTTCATGATTCATGATTTGTGAAGTGACCGGCTCGGCCACCACCACCTCGGGTTCGATCAGCTCGCCCTCGGGCTCGGGCGCCGGGACGATCGGCACGGCCGGGACATAGGACACCACCTCGGACGGGGGCTGCACGACGCCCGGGTGGACCGGCGTGTCGCCACCGGCGAGCGCCCGGACGGCGAGCACGAGCAGCACCACGACGAGGGCGAGCACGAGCAGGCGCCGGGTCATCGGGCACCTGCCGGGCGCCAGTAGCCGTAGACGCAGCGGGTGCCGCCTCGGCTGGGGTCGTGGTTGTCGTGGACCACGCCGTCGACCACGGCGCACAGGTGGCCGCTGAGGCGCACCACGAGGCGGCCCCGGGGGAGCTCGTCGGCCCGGAGGTGCACGGTGCAGCCCGACCCGATGCTCATGGTCGGCGACCAGCTCCACCCCAGCACCGTCTCCAGGTAGTGGCGGTACACCTTGGGCTTCACGCCGTCGCGCGCCGAGCGCCGCCCGCCCATCTCGGACGACAGGATCGAGAGGGCGTCGTACACCACGCCGTAGGGCAGCTCGGCGGCGATGGCGATGGCTCGGGGCACGCAGTCGCCCGCGTCGGTCTTGCCGGTGAACCCGGCCTGGCGTCGGCCGCCGTCGGTCGTCACGAGCCCGATCAACTCTGGCCCCCGAGGGCGAGGCGGCCGGCGTCGTTGATCCGGTAGCGGTAGCCGCTGTTGGTCGGCCGGGCCGTGCGGGACTCGCCCACGCGGTCGACGAGCTTCTGGCGCCACAGGGCGGCGGCGACGGTCCCGAGGATCGAGGCCTGGGCACCGGTCCGGGAGGAGTCGTGCCACTCGCCATCGGCCAGGATGCGGAGCGCCCGGGCCTGGGCCTCGGTCAGCTCGCCGGCCAGCACCCGGTCGAGCAGGCCGTGGTCGGCGGCCTGGCACTCCGGGCAGTCCTCGGCTTTGAGCGGGATGCCGACGACGCGGCACCAGCCGTTGTAGCTGCCGTGCTCGGCCATCAGTCGACCAACCCGGGGTGCGGGGGACGGGTGCCGAGGCGGGCGCGGTCGCGGGCCCGGTTCTCCTCGTCGAGCTTGCGGGTGAAGTCAGCCACGGCCCTCACGTGGTAGCACCGCTCGATCGTCGCCGGGCACGGGCAGCCGTGCTCGGTGACCAGCCACCAGGCGCCGTGCGTCGAGCGGGACGCCACGAAGGCGCCCATGCCCGAGACGGGGACGACGGTGCCGCCGGCTGGGGGCAGGTACGGCTCGGGCCGAGCGGTCGACCGCTCGGTGTCCTCCCAGGTGTAGCCGGCCGTCTGGAGGCCGATCTGCTGGAGCTCGGTGGGCTCGTCGGCCCACGCCTCGACGACTCGGCCGAGGTCGTTGCGGATCAGCCAGCTCACCGGACCACCTCGCGGCGGACGACGGCGGCGAACTCGGCCGGCCAGCAGACGCCGCCGAGGCGGTCGTCGGTGAACCGGATGCTGCGCGACTCGACGGGCCACCCGGTCGAGCGGCGGCCCCACCGCTGCACGTACTGGTCGAACCTCGTCTCGACCGAGGCCACGATGGCGTCGACCTGGTAGCCCTTCACGCCTCGCTGGTGATCGACCCGGACGAGGAAGTCGCCGGGGCGGATGTCGCCCACGGTCGTCTCGATCTCGTCGAGGGTGGGACGCTCGGCTCGGCGGGCGAGCATCGCCGAGATTCGTTCTTCACGGGTGGGCATCGGTGGCTCCTTGGGGGTGAGCTGTCGGTTGACGACCCTCAGCATAGTCGCCTAAGCGACGACGGGTCTACTCGGTGACGCGGCACCGCCCCGGGTGGCGGCCCGGGGCGGTGAGGGTCATGGCGTTGACTCGGGCAGGTTACGCCGTCGCCAGCTCCCGGACCAGCTTGACGACGCCACCCTTGATCGACTCGGGCCGCAGCAGCGTGCGGGCCAGGTAGGTGTCGGGCGTCCGGTAGGGGCGCAGGTGGTCGAGGTACTCCCCGGCGGCCTGGACGAGCCCGTAGCCGTTGCCGGTGATGCCCTCCATCGTGAGCGCCGAGGCGGCGGTGGTGCCCTCGTACAGCGCCGTGAACACCTTGCGGCGCTCGTCGCGCTGGCCCCGGGTCCGGTCGCTGGCGCCCTCGGGCACCGGGATGAACTCGTCGAGGAAGGTCCGGTACATGGCGTCGGTGACGTTGATCCGGGCCAGCTCCTCGGCGGTCATCTGCCACTGCTTGGCCTCGTCGCGCATCCCGGCGAGGGTGGCCTTGGCCTCCTCGATCCGGTCGGCGGCCGAGGCGGTGTGGCGGATCACGACGCCGTGGCCGTGAGCGCCGGCCTCCAGGTCGGCCATCCGCCAGGTGTTGGCGCAGACGATCCGCACGTTGAGGGGGGTGACCCGGCAGGCGGCCGAGCCGTCGTGGGCGTTGGTGATCGCTGCGTACGGGTACGTCGCCGACGGGTCGCCGGGGGCGTGCCACGGCTCGTCGAGGACCACGAGCGCCCACACCCGCTTGCCGCCCTCGACGCTGCCCGCCGTCTCGTACCGGACCCGGGCGCCGGCCTTCTGCCACGACTCCAGGTAGGCCTCCAGCAACTCGCCCATCTGGCGGTGGTAGATCAGCTCGTACGACTCGCTGGGGACCGCGAGGGTGGCCCAGGTGTCGTCCCGGACGATGGCCTTGTGGTCGCCCTGGGGGACGTGGTAGCGGCGGGCGAAGGTGCCGTCGCTCAGGTCGGCCCGGCCGATCAGCACGGCCCCGGCGGGCACCTCCTGCTCGGCGGGGATCAGGCGCTCGACGTAGATCGGGGCGTAGGCCGGCTCCCACTCCAGCCCGGCGAGGCGGCGGGCATCGGCCCAGTTCTCCGGGTGCTCTTGCAGCAGCGTCTCCTTGCCGTGCCAGCTGGCCTGGCGGACGCAGAACCCGGTGTCGAAGTAGTCACTCATCGTTGCTCCTTGGGGGTAGCTCGTGGCCGGGGGAATCCCGACGCCCATCAGCATAGGCGACTAAGCGATCGGGCGTCTACTCGGCCCCGGACGCGCCGCTGCCCCGAGCGTGCAGGCTCGGGGCAGCGGGCTGGCTTCTGCGTCGTCGACTCTACGCGGCGGCCTCGGTGACGATCGACCACGACGGCGGGACGACGAACCCGGCCGGCATCGGCAGGGCGGGGCGCAGGTGGTGCAGGGCGGCCCGGACCCGCTGGTAGCCGATCTTGTGGCCGGCCTCGGCGAGCGCCGTGGAGATCGGCACCTGGGAGGTCGTGTCGGGGTGCTCGGCCAGGTAGGCGGCCACGAGGTCGACCACCTGGGCGTCGGTGACCGCCATCTTGCGGGGCGCCTTGGTGCCGTCGGTGGCGACCTTCGGCGTGCGGCCGCCGTTGGCCTTGCGGCCGGCGGCGATGTCGGCGAGGGCGTCGCGGTACGGGGTCGCCGGGCGGGGCGGGGTCGAGCCGTCAGCCACCCACTGGCGCACGGCCAGCATCTCGACCTGAGCGGCGACCTTGAGCGCCTGGGGGTCGGCGAGGATGGCGGGGTCGAGCACGAACCCGTCGGCGAGGGGCTCGGCCTCGACAGCGAGAGCGGCCTTGGCCTCGGCGTTCGTGAGCGGGCGGGCCGGCTCCACGTCGAGCACGTCCCGGCCGCAGGAGTCGCACGGAGCTGAGGTCTCGTTCGGCCAGACGATCCGGGCCGCACCGCAGGACGGGCACTCGACGGTCCGCTCGGCGGCCTCGCGGTCGACGGCGTCGTACTTCCGGGCGAAGCCCTCGTGCTTCTCCCCGTCGAGACCGATGTACCCGAAGGTCGGCCGGCCCTTGGTGTGGGTGATGCGGTAGACGGTGGACTCGGGGGCGGTGGTGCTGGTCATGTCTGGCTCCTTGGGGGTGAGCTGTCGAGGGTCTGTCCCTCGTGCGCCCGCCAGCATAGTCGCCTAAGCAGAGGGCGTCTACTTGGAGCGCAGCGCGGCGAACGCTGGGACCCCGGCCACGGCCGCAGCCAGGAGCTCGTCGGGCGGGGCGGTGCCGTCGAGGCGGACGTGGGGCCACCGGTCGAGCAGGTTGCGGACCTTCGTGGCGCGGCCGGCGACCCAGCTCGGGTTCTGGTTCGACGCGCCCCGGGCGTCACGGCGGGCGGCGGCGATCTCGGGCGGGGTGTCGAGCCACACCACGGTCAGGTCGGAGTGCTCGGCGAGGGCGGTGAGGAACGATCCGGTGGCGAGGCGGTCGCCCTCGGCGACGAGCACGGGGGCGGGGCAGCCGGGCAGCCACTCGATCGCCTTGGGCTGCACCGCCATCGACAGCCGGTCGGTGCCGGGGAAGTCGGGGTGGTGGCCGCCGAGCTGGAGGCCGACGAACTCGGCGCCTCGGTAGTAGGCCGAGTGGGCGAACGGCCGGGTGCGCCACGCAACGTCGAGGCCGTCGAGCACGAGGCGCATGAGGGTGGACTTGCCCGACCCGGGGAGCCCGATGACGTAGGCGGCCTTCACGATCCCACCACCCACAGCGTCGTGTGGTCGGGGCCGTCGCTGGCCCACATCGGGTCGTACTCGTCGATCCATTGGAGCATCTTCGCCTCGTAGTGTGGGTGGCCGGTCACGCCGTCGATCGAATACCTGACGGCCTTGGCGTAGGTCGTGAACCCGGTCCCGATCAGGTCGACGAACTCGACGATGTTGAGCAGGGGCCGGGCGTCGGTGAGGCCGACGGCGGCGAGGAGGTCGAGGCGCCGGCCGAGCCAGACGCGCCGGTCGGGGCCGAGTCCGACGAGCACGATGCGGGCCACGTCGGTGCCCTCTCGGGCGAGCCCGGTGAGGATCGCCGCCGCCGCGTTGCCCGACCCGAACGGGATCACCAGGGTGTTGAGGGTGGCGGGCAGGTTGAGCACCTGGTCGGCGCCGAGGTTGTAGAGGTCGCGCAGGTCGTCGGGGTGGGCGTCGTCGGGGAGCCCGATGGCGTAGGGCACCTCGTACGCGCCGGGCGTCTCGGCGGCGAGGTCCCGGACCCGCTTGCGGATCGCGTTGTTGTACGCCACCCGGCCGTAGATGAACGACGCGCCGGCGTCCATCGCTCGGCGCATCTCGGGGTGGCGGGCGGCGGCGGTGCTGTTGGTGCCGCCGAGCACGATCGTCACCGGGAGCCCGTAGTGCTCGCCGACGACGGCGACCCTGGCGACGGCGGGCGAGTGGACCGACCCGCCGAACACGAGCGAGGTTGCGCCTCGGGCCACGGCCCGGTCGACGAGGTGGACCGCTGATCGGACCTTGGCGCCGTTGACGCCTCGACCGTCGGCCGGTTCGAACAGGTCGTCGCGCTTCCACGAGAATCGGGTGCGGCGCTCGACGGGGCTGAGGTCGCGGAGGTGGTCGACCCACCGCTCACCGGCGGGGATCACGCCGGCCTCTTGGGCAGCAGCCCTTGGTCGATCGCCCGGTTGAACGGGTTGCGGAAGCAGGACCACTCGTCGTCCATCATGACCACCCAGCCGTGCTCCCGGTAGAGGTTCTGCTTGGCGGGGACGCAGCCCGGGTCGTGGGGCATCTCCTCCAGCAGCAGGCGCTTGGGTAGCGAGTCCCAGCGGGCCTCCCACAGCAGGTCGAACGACTCGTCGGGCCACGCCTTCTGGCCCACCCGGATGCGGTCGTACAGCAGGTCGTTGTACACGTTGGGGTAGCGCCGGTTGGGGCGGTGCCAGCTCTTGAAGGTGCACAGCGCCGACTCCATCGTGAAGTAGCTCACGTCGGCCCGGCCGGGCATCCGGGCCTGGGCCTCAGCCAGCAGGGTGGCGCCCTCCTCGGTCAGCCAGTCGATCACGTCGGGCGGGTACACGCCGTCGAAGCTGGGGTTGGAGGCGTGCCAGTCGAGGTCGTCGCGCCCGAGCACGAGGGCGAGCCCGTTGCGGTGGGAGCGGGAGCCGTCTCGGTCGTCGAGGAACAGCGTGTCGGTGTCGAGGCCGAACCCGAGGAGGTGCAGGTACTCGGCGTAGCTGAACGCCGAGAGGCGACCGAACGTCGGGATCGCTCGGGCCGCGGCCCACATCGACGGCCACCCGCCGTCGCGGGCCCGACGCCAGTAGTCCGCCTGGCCACCGCCGTCGCGGGTGAGGGTGAGGTAGCCGGCGACAGCATCGCCCAGCTTGGTCTTGTGGTGGCGGCGGTCGGTGTCGAACGCCAGGGTAGGGCGCACCGAGTCGAACCACCGCAGCATCTCGTCGGCGTGCTCGGGGCCGGGGTAGCGGCGGTGGATGATGAGCGAGGTCACGGGGTTCTGCGTGTTGCCGTTGATGAAGGCGAACCACAGCGTCTCGGCGTCGGTCCACCCGAGGCGGTCACGCAGCCACGGCATCAGGTAGTAGACGGCACCCGGGTGGGCTCGGTGTTTCACGTGGAACTCGAAGAACCTCAGGAACACCTCGCGGCGGTGCTCGGGCGCACGGAAGTCGAGGCCGACCCTCAGGTTCGTCCTGGGGGCCACCGGGGCTCGGCCGGGGCGGATCATGCCGGCGCGTTGCCGGCGGCCCGCTGGCGGGTCAGCAGGTCGTCCTCACGGGCCGAGCGGGCACGGCGGCCGTGCTCCAGCTCCTCGGCCGGGGGCAGGCACATCGCCATGCGCTTCACGGGGTAGTACACGGCGCTCACCCGGTAGGCGCTCGGCCGGACCCGCTGCATCGGGGTGACGCCGTGCATCAGATCGTTGCCGTTGAAGAACACCACGTCACCGTCTCGGCACTCGACGGTCAACCCGTACTCGGGGACGTGGAGGTAGCCGCCCCTCACCTCGCGGCGCACGACGGTCATCGCCGACCAGGCGGGGAAGTTGTTGCGGTCGTAGTGGTACGGCAGCACGCTCGTCCAGTTGACGACGCCCGAGGTCCACCACGAGCCCGCCCCCATGCGCCAGTCGGGCAGCACGGCGGCCTCGACGAGCGCCCGGTCGGCGGCGGCCCGCTCGGGCAGGTACGACGCCAGGAGCTCGGCGAGGAGGGGGGCGGCGCCGACGATCTCGGCGTGCTCGTTGGGGGCCTGCATCGCGCCCGAGCACGAGCGGCACGCGTTGCGTTGCATGAGGGCCTGGCGGGAGGTGAACCCGAAGGTGCGGGAGACGTTGCGGATGCCGCCGGCCCGGACGGTCGTGTCCTTGGGGTAGCCGAGGAGGGCCTGACGGTAGGCGCCGAGCCGGTCGGCAGGGAAGCGGGCGACGACCATGACGGCCTCGCCGGTGTCGGCGTCCCGGACCACGGTCGAGCCGTGCACGTTCGGGTCCGAGGGTGGGGCGCCGTGGATCAGGAGCTCCTTGTCGGCCGGGCGGCGGGAGGCGGTCAGCTCGATCACAGCCGGGCCAGCAGCTCCATGAACAGCTCGGCGTTGGAGTCGACGCCGAGCGTGCCCCGAGCGGCGGCCGCCATGCCGGTGATGCGCTCGTAGTCGGCCAGGTTGTAGTCGAGCACCAGGGACCGGATCGCCTTGTCGCGGTACACGTCGAGCCGTTCGCCGGTGGTCGGCTCCCGGTAGGACTCGGACCCGGGGGCGGTGCCGCGCTGGCGGCCGGCGTCGAACGTGACATCGACCGCCTCCTGGTTGGCGGCCAAGAGATCGTCGAGGGCGTCCGAGCTCCACCCGGCGGCGTCGAGCAGGCCCGGGGTGTAGAGGCTGTCCAGCACCTCGGCGAGCAGGTCGGGCTTCCACCCGCCGCGCTCGCCGACACGGTTGAGGGCCACGCCCATCGCCTCGGCGTGCTCGTCGTCGGTCGAGGTGACGCCACGCACCACGGGCATCAGCCAGCGGCCCTTGTCGTCGATCGTGACGCCCTCGGGCGGGTCCTCGGCGCCGGCTTCCATCTCGGCCAGGCGCTCCTGTCGGCCATGGCCGGCGAGGAGGCGGCCGGTGCGCTCGTCGATCACGGCGGGCTCGATGAACCCGAACGCCCCCAGCGAGGCGCTGAGGGCGTCAGGGTCGTGATCCTTGGGATTGCGGTTCGCCGGGATGATGTCGGCGACGGGCAGGTACTCGATCCAGCGGGGCGAGGCGGCGGTGTCGGTCACGCCTCGGATGGTAGATCGACGGGTGTAACAGTTGGCGCCTCGACCCCCAGGATCGCCAGAGCCGACGGGGGCCAGAACGTGTGGGCGTCCCACTCGTCGGTGTGCTTCCAGCAGTCGATGATCTCGCCGCCGATGTCCAGCTCGGGCGTGGCCCACGTCGACGCGAGGTACACGTAGGTTTCCTCGCGGGGCACGGGCTTGCCGTCGGCGAGGATCGGCCCGCCCGTCCACTCCCAGTCGCCACTCAGGCCCGCTGACGCGTCGTGGGCCTGGCGGTCGCGGATGATCTGCGCCGCCCGGTCCCAGTCGAACACCATCAACGGCTTCCCGCGGTTGACTTCGCCCCGGGCGAAGGCGCTCAGCGAGTCCATCAGCTCGCCCGCTTGCGGTCGAGGGTCTTGCCGATGACGAGCATCGACCCACCGGCGAGGGCGAGCAGGACGAGGTGCGAGGGGCCGGTGACGGGCAGGCCCGGGTTGGCCGGCGGGGTCGCGGGCGGGACGACGACGGGCGGCGCCTCGGTGGTGGTCGTGGTCGGCGGGGCCGTCGTGGTCGTCGTCGGCGCCACGGTCGTCGTGGTCGTCACCGGGGGCTTGGTCGTCGTCGTGGTCGGCGCGACCGTGGTCGTGGTGGTCGGGCACCCGGGGGCGGGCTTGCCGTCACCGCAGGCCCATGCCGGGTTGGCCCCGGCGATCAGTAGGCCGACGCCGAGTGCGAGGGCGGCGGCGATTCGTCGTGTGTTCATGGTCACTTCTTTCTGTTGGTCTTGCGTTGGATGTGGGCGTCGAGGGCGTCGGACAGCTCGCCCGCGTTCCAGGAGGGGTCGACCGCCATGCGCCACTTGCCGGCGGCGGCGATCGCCTTGGGGCTCGGCGGGCGGGACCGCCACGGGGCCGACTGGTCGAGCAGCTTGATGCGGTCGGGGGCGTGCTTCCGCACGTAGTCCTCGCCGACGCCTTGGGCCATCTCCATCGTGGTCGACGACAGCAGCACCCGGAGGGCGACGGGTTCGGTCGGGTGGACGAGGCGGGCGTCCCACAGGTTCTCCGCGTCGTCGACCCGGACCAGCATCACGCGGGGCTCATGCGTCTTGCTGTTCTTGTCGTAGCCGAGCGAGATCGAGTAGACGGGCGCCTTGCCGGGCTCGTGGATCGTGACCCACGCCAGGGTGCCGCCGGCCCGCATCGTGCGGAACAGGTCGGCCTCCTCGGCCTTCAGGCGGCCTTGGGTGACGAGCCAGTCGTCGCGCTGTTGGGCCACCTCGGCGACCCCGGTCATCTGGACCCGCTCGGCCCACTCCTTCTCCAGCCCGAACAGGCTGGGGATCGTGACGAGGCTGAGGTTGTCGGAGGCGCCCACCACGTCGAGGACCAGGCAGTCGGTCTTGTCGGGGTGGCGGCGGGTGCCTCGGCCGACCATCTGCGTGTAGAGCGCCCTCGACTTGGTGGGGCGCGCGACCACGATGCAGTCGGTGCGGGGCTCGTCGTAGCCCTCGGTCAGCACCGCGCAGTTCACGAGCACGTCGAGGCGGCCGGCCGAGTAGTCGGCCAGCATCTTGCGGCGGTCGTCGAGCGGGGTGCCGCCGTGCACGTAGTCGGCCTTGATGCCGGCGTGCTGGAACTCCTCGGCGACGAGGCGGGCCGTCTCGACCGTCGGCGTGAACACCAGCGTGCGCCGGCCCATCGCGTGCTCCATCCAGCCGGCGACCACGTGGCGCTCGGCCCCGGCGTCCTCCATCGCCCGGCCCGACTGGCCGGCGTCGTAGTCGCCTCGGGTGGTGCGGACGCTGCCCAGGTCGAGGTCGTCGACCGTGACCCTGAGGCCCCGGAGGTCGCTGAGGAACCCGGCCCGGATGCCCCACAGGATGTCGTAGCTGAACGTGATCTCGTCGAACAGGTCGTCGAGGCCCTTGCCGTCGCCACGGTCGGGGGTGGCGGTGACGCCGAGCAGGAGGGGGCCGCCGGGCTGGTTGCAGCCCAACGCCTCGATGATGGCCACGTAGCTGTCGGCCCGGGCGTGGTGGGCCTCGTCGATCACCACGAGGTCGAACGGCTCGACCCGCCCGAACGTGAACGACCGCTCGGGGTCGTAGGCGTCGGTGAGCTGGGCGAGGCGCCGCTGCCGCGAGAGGGTCTGCACGGAGGCGACGACTACCTGGGCTCGCACGTCGTTGCGTTCGGCCTTGACGACGCCGACCTGAGCGCCGGGCCACACCTCCAGCACCTTCGCTGCCGCCTGGGAGATCAGCTCATCGCGGTGGGCGAGGACAAGGGTGCGGCCGCCGCGCTTCTCGGCGAGGGCACAGAACATGACGGTCTTGCCGAGCCCCGTGGCCGCGACGCCGAGCTGGCGGCGGATGCCTCGGGCCTCGGCCTTACCGATCCGGTCGAGAGCGTCGTGCTGGTAGTCGCGCAGCTCCAGCTTCACCGCGTCACCCCTCCGTCGCGACGTAGAGGGAGGTGGCGTCGAGCCCGGGGGCGGTCGCCAGGGTCGAGACGACAGCCCGCTGGGCGTCGGCGGCCGACTCGGCCATCACGATCGTCTCGACGGACACACGGTAGGTCTGCAACACGGTGGGCTCCTTGGGGGTTGAGCAGGTAGGTCGGGCGTGAGCTTAGGTGACTAGGCACCCGAGCGTCTACTACGCCCGACCCGCCGCTCTGAGCACGTGGAACGTCTGATCGACCACGTGCTTGCTGACACCCGCAGCGGCGGCGATGGCGCTGTTGGTCATCGGCGGGTCCGTCTGCCGGCACGCCAGGAACCAGGTGCGTCGGAGCTCCACCAGCTGGTCGACGCGGGCCCGCGTCTCATCGAGGTCGTGGGCCAGCTCGCCGAGCAGAGCGGTGAGGGTGTCGGCGCTCATGCCGTCGGTGCTCATGGACTGAGCGGCGGCGAGGTTCATCACGACTGCTCGGCCTCCGCAGCTTCCGCCTCGGCCTCGCGCTGGCACTCGGGGCAGTCGTCGAGGTCGCGTTCCTCGGCGTGCTCGCCCTTCTCGTGGGCGTCGGCCGCGGCGTCCTCGCGCTCCTGGGCGTCGAACTCCAGCCGGCGGATACCCAGCTGCTCCTCGATCATGAGGCGCTGCTTCTCCAGGTGCTCCAACGCCAGCGACTCGTCGATGATCGCGGCGTCCTCGACCTTCAGGACGTGGACCCGCTTCACAGAGCCGCCCGTCTCGGGCACCTCGGGGAACTTGATGTTGCGGACGGTGCCCTTGATGAGCACGTACACCTCCTCGCCCTGGTGCAGCACCACCGGGTCGACGATGAGGGCGTCATGGAGGCCGCCGCCGGCCCCGGGAATCTCGATCCCGGTGGCGACGATCTGTGCGCCTTCGAAGGAGCCGAGCTTGTTCAGCTTCTCCAACGGCGTGATGAGCTGCGTGTCCTTTGCCATGTGGGTGTCTCCTTGAGGGCGGGGCAATCGGTGAATGGCGACTCTAGTCGAGGTCGCTTATCGGGATAGGTGTTGGCGTACGTCGAGGATGCGTTGCAGCTCGGGGAAGTCGTCGGGGTAGGCGACCATCGCCGCTCGGGCACCGGCGAACCGGAGCTCGTCGAGGGTGGCGATCTGCTCGGGGGT
>Ga0172380_10004003_pt1 | contig 19466 bp, 16 predicted proteins | sample Leawe162metaG_FD_119747 | JGI IMG/M metagenome (GOLD analysis project Ga0172380, IMG submission 119747) | Leachate microbial communities from a municipal landfill in Southern Ontario, Canada - Leachate well 162 metaG | ecosystem: Engineered > Solid waste > Landfill > Unclassified | place... | reverse complement strand
TGATGCAGAAGGTGAACTCCTCGCATCTGAGAAGCTCTCACAGGCAGCTGCAATGCTCGGTACGACACCTGGAGCTCTCCATCTCCGTACACTTCAGTCTATCAATGATATCTCATCAGATCAATCAAATACAACTATCTGGATGGTTCCTGTCGAGACACTCCGTGCTATCGATGGACTCAATAATCTCCTCCCAAAGATTGCTGAGAAGATGGATAGGTAAAATTCTCCTGAAAGCAGAATAAAAAAACTCTCCGTCAACGCGGAGAGTTTTTTGAGATAGATACTTCAATTATGATTTTAGGTCACCTATATAGAATTGTGCTTTCATTTCCTTTGCACTTTCTGGATGTCTCGCAAACATCTGGGTTGCGTCTTTTCCACATCCTTTCAGGATAGCATCGTTAGGATGTTTTGATATGTAGGCGGTGACATCATATACCTTGTTATCGATTATCATCCAGCAAGAGAGACCATTTTTATGAGTTGCCACTTCAACTGCTGTGTACGCTCCTGGCGCCTTCTTGTTCTCAGTTGTTTCAGTATCAGCAGGTACTACCTCGGGAATTGTGAGTGCTGCTGTGCCTGTAGCTTGTTGAGCGACTGGTGCTTCTGGTGTAGCTTCTTCTGTTGTTGGCGTTAGAGTTTTTCCACATGATGAGAGGAGGAGTGCTGATACACAGAGAGGTATGAGTATTTGTTTCATAATAGTTGTGATGAGAGATAAGTATGGCGATTATAGATTGGTTCCTCCTTTTGCAATGATATATTGCTTGACGATAGGATAAAAAAACTGCCCCAGAAGGGGCAGTAATTGAGATGATTGTTCGGAGAATTACCAACGATTTCCACCACCACCGTTATCACGATTTCCACCACCATTGTATCCACCACCTGCAGGACGCTCTTCTTTTGGACGAGCTTCGTTAACAGTGATAATACGAGGGCCACGGTCATCTGAGATCTCAGTAACACCGTTGTGTGCTGCGATAGCTGCATTTGCTTCTTCGTCTGTAGACATTTCTACGAGAGCAAAACCACGAGGTCGTCGTGTCTCTCTATCGAGAGGAATAAATACATCTACTACTTCACCATTCTGAGAAAAAATTTCTCGGAGCTGGTCTGCTGTCACACGGTACGGAAGATTTCCGACAAAAAGGCGTTTGCCCATAACTGAAAAAAAGAAAAAATAAGTATCGACCCTGTACGCCTCTTCGCGGTAAACCCACTACTAACGACATAACACTGACGATGTGCACAGTATAGTATACCTTCCTCAAAAGTAAAGAAGAAACGCTATTTACGACATCATTTCTGGTGCAACTTGGGCATTATTGAAGAGTTTAACCAGTCTCTTGAACGTCTCCATGATACCACGCTGAGTATCCTTATTTTCGTCCACCTGATTCCCTATGACACCGGCGAGGACATGGGGTGGATATATTTTCTCATGGTCTTCATAGAGAGAGAGGGCGGTATCCATAGTCCGCTGAGAGAGTTCTTGCTCTGCTGCTATCTTATTTGTATAGCTTCCTAGAGCATCGTTCCAGCCTGATACAGTGCTGATAGATTTGCCAGTTCCGAGGATTCCTATGTTATTTTGGGCATTTTGGTCATAGTAGTGGAGATACATGTTGTAGCCACATTGTTCGTAAGTCATAGAATCCAGGAGATTCTTATAATTGTAAATTTTGTCTCATTCTCGTGATTCGATGCATTTTTCTTCTTTCATTTTCTGTTCGATGGTTTGATTTGTTTTTTCGAGGACTTTTTTTGAATTCTTATCAATTTCGTAGTCTTTCAGGAGGGATTTATGGAGTTCATACTTTGATTTGAGCGTTGCACAGTTCATGATGTTATTCTGTGTTTCCTCATATATTTTCCTGAGATCTTCAAAGCTTGGAGCTTTTTCTTTTGAGAGGTCAGGGTACTTCGTCGCGTCGTGTTTTTGGATGAGTTGCTTATCGGCGGTGAGATAGTTGAGAGGATCTGCTCCCGGAGCTTTTCCGAGACAGAAATTCTCGACATTGCATTCGTATGAATACTTCCCCTTGCTATAACACGTGTAGCCGAGAGGGTCGCTCTTCTTATCACAGCTCGTCGTCGGCTGACAGGCAGCAAAGGCACTATGTATAAATACAAAGTACACAGTACAAATTCCCAATGAGAGGATTTTTTTCGGACTACCAGAAAATGAAAAAAGAGAAGAGAACATAATATGCTTTTTAGGGTGCACCAATTCTAAATAAAATCTCACGATTTACGAATTCTTTTTCACGACCGTATTTGAGACGAGAGAGCTCCATGTAGGCACGCATGAGCTTTGGATCTCATTTTTCGAGGTGTATATTTTCTGGTATGAGACTAAATGCTCGAGAGACTTGACCATCTACCATGAGACGCATGACACCCTTAAATTTATCCATATTCACGAGGTCACCTCCAGAGAAATTTGGAGCAAATTCTTTCTCCAGTTTTTCGGCGTCTTCAGCACCGACCTTGTAGCTCATCATCGAACCCACATTACCAAATATGGCATTTTTGAGATTGACCGAGCTCTTCGTGAGCGCATCTGACTGCTCGAGCTGCGAGAGGTACTGGTGAGCAACATTGAGAGAGAGGCGGTATTTACGAGCTTCGGAGAGGATTGATTCGATAGAGTCTGTGACGAAGTTTTGAAACTCATCCATGTAAAAGAAGAAATCCTTTCGGAGCTCTTTGTCGATTTTTTGTCGAGCCATTGCAGCGCCCTGAATCTTTGTCACAAATATCATACCCAGGAGTTTCGAATTGAGATCACCGAGGATACCCTTCGAGAGATTGATGAGAAGAATTTTCCCAGTATTCATGATATCATCGACCTGAAATGAGCTCTTTGTCTGACCGATAATATTTCGGAGAAGTTCGTTGGTGATAAATCCTGAAAATTTTGCCTGGAAGTAGGGAATCATTTCTTTCTTTTCCCGGTCACCCATGGCCGCATATGTATAGTCCCACCATGATTTTACTATCTTGTTTTGTAGTGTTCGGCGTCTCTCCATCTGGAAGTTTTCATCCGTAAAGAGTCGGACGATATCAGTCAATGCTCCACCGGCAGGGTATTCCATGAGCGTATGTACGCCATTGAGGAAGTAGTCCTGAATTCGTGGGCCGAATACTTCATTACCAAATAGTTTTATCATCATCTTTGTCGCATCTTGTGCGACAAATTCTCGCTCTTCTGCGTCGCGTGCTTCGAGGAGATTGAGACCCATCGGACGCGCTGTATCACTCGGATTGAAATAAATCACATCATCAGCACGACTTCGTGGGATATGAGGGAGGAGTCCGCTCGCGAAATCTCCGTGAGGATCCATGACGGCCATACCGTGTCACATCTTTGCATCCTGTCTCGCCATCGCTTCGAGAATCGTTGTTTTACCTGTACCTGTCTGACCAACGACATAGAAGTGCCGCATTCGGTCTTCTGACTTCATGTAAATAGGGAGTTTCTTTCCTCGATAGATATTGTGTCCGAGGAGGATTCATTCTTTTGGTATGTTGTCTGGAGCCTTCACAATCTTAAATTTCTGCCATTTTATTTCTGGTGTTAGATTATACTTTGAGTGAGGGAAATGAAAGATGGATGATATTTCCTCGACATTAAGAATCATAGGTTTCCATTTTTTCCAGCCTGGTCGTGAAAATGTCCGATAGAGCATATTTCTGACCGTACGAGCACTCGCGTGTTCGTGTGAATCATGGAAATAGTTTGTATCAGGACTCTTGAATTGTTCAAATGACGAGAGGATGTTCTTCATCTGAATCTCGCAAGCATGATGATCCCGAGCGACAGTCATGATACGGATGATAGCATCATATCCGATCTTCTTGCTCTTTTCATCGATGAGCTTCACTTCCTCTGATTCGAGAGCACTCGGACCTTCTTTTTCTTGGTGTTTTCCATCGTCCTTTGTATCTGTTTTCCAGAAATTGATAAATCCCTTTATGAGGCTTAACGGGCTGAATCCTCCTCCATGGTGGCCATGTTTCTGCATATGGCTCGCATGCTTACTCGCGTGTTTTTGCCAATGATTATCAGTCGGTCTGAGCATAATCTGTATCATGCATGACTCATCTTCATCGAGCTTTGACAGAGCATTAGTGATATTGTTGATAGGATCTGATTCGAGTTTCTGGTGGGTTTTGATGGGGAATATATATTCGTGTCCGAGCGTGAGACATTCAGTCGCATAGTGCAGATTTTCTCCTTCAAACAGATTGAATTCTTCTACTTCTTCGATGACTGCATCAGAGAAAAAACTCGTCACCTGCTTCTCCACGAGAGTCTGGTATTTTCGCGGGACGACCAGGTGAAAATAGAGCTGATTTTGGTAGGCGATGTATTCGAGAGAAAATGTATGCTGCCCCTTGAGCTTATTGCTAAATTTCCCAGAATAGAGCGAATTCATAGCAGCCAAGAGCTGTTCCATGAGCCCAATATAATCCTTGAAATCACGTACATTATCATTTTTTGCATCAGCGTCAGAGTCCTTCCTCGGTATCAGGATCTGAAGGTGGACCTTATCGAGACATCGCGCCTGGTCGACATTTTTCTTTATCAAAAAAACAACCACCATTCCCACGAGAGGGAAAGCAATGAGGAGAAAGAGAAGGAAAATCAGTTCGAGGGACATGGTTGTATAGTATTATTATACTCTTTTTTTCTCTTACATGAAATGCAGAAACGCCCAAAAGAGCCCTATATAACTAGACTTATGTGAAAAATAGTGAAAAATTCTGCAAAAATCGTGATTTTATGACTTTTTTCTTTGTACTTTTTCCTATAATGTCGACACATCCCTATAGTTTAATGGAAGAACGGCTCACTCCTAACGAGCAAATGCAGGTCCGATTCCTGCTGGGGATACCAGTTTTGTCATAGGACCATTCCCACTCACTTCATTTCTCTTCATCCTTGCTTGCTCGGCGTGAAATTCGTTCCGGTCCGATTCCTGTCGGGGACACCAATTTTACCACTCAATTTCTGTCATATTATGCTCTCTCAGGAGAGTATTTGTTTTACTAAAATGTCCACAACCCAGAAATCCACGATGAGCTGAGAGGGGAGAGGGGTGCGGTGCTTCGAGGACAGCATGTTTTTTTGTATCGATGAGAAACTTTTTCTTCTGAGCATGACTTCACCACAGGAGGAAGATGAGGAAGTCTCGTTTCTCTGAGAGGGTTTTTATGATAGAATCGGTGAATTGTTCCCATCATTTGCCAGCATGGGACATGGGGTTACCGGCTTCCACTGTGAGTGTCGTATTCAGGAGTAGGACTCATTGCTCTGCCCAGCGTGATAGATCACCATTGCGTGGAGTATGCGTGCCTATATTGCTCTGTATTTCCTTAAAAATATTCATCAGAGAAGGTGGATTTCGTACTCACTCGAGCACGGAAAAAGAGAGACCGTGAGCCTGTCATGGTCCGTGATAGGGATCTTGTCCGAGTATGACGACCCGTACTTTTTCAAATGGTGTCATATCCATCGCAGCAAATATATTTTTTGGATGCGGATAGATTATTTTTCCAGCGAGTATTTCATTTTTCACAAACTGAGAAAGCTCAAGAAAATAGGGCTTCTCAAATTCTCACTGAAGCGCATTTTTCCAACTATCGTGGATTTTTACTTCTGTCATGGAGTATCGAGAGAGTGTCGATATTCATCTATGAATCCATGAATAATTCTCGAAGTTTCTATAGGATTGGGTATGTGAGTCATATTAAAATCGGAGAGATTGCTCGCTGAATCGCTGGCAGTCCGTACCATCATATTCCCATAATGGAGGAGATTTCAGAGGAGTCCCGATGTCGACGCATTCACTTCCTGGACGAGATCAATGGTCGTTTGAGACATTTTTCTGTCGAGGAATTTGATTTGGTCGTAGGCTATGATTCGGCGACTGGTGATAATGAGTATATCGAGTTCGTTATTCACCCAATGAACAAATATATACTGTACAGAGATCATAGCTATACCAATGATTGTGAGGATGACGAAGAGTGTGGGAATACGAGTAAAATTTCCCAAAAAGTAGATTCCTGTAGATATCGCAGTGAGTATGACGAAAAATAATGCTGTCTCAACGAGAATAATCCAGTGCTTCCGTACTACGAGATAGAGTTCCTCGTTTGATTCGAGAGTGATACCGACGCAGTTACGAATTTTGCTATGGAGTAATTCATTATGAGCCATGGGATTTCTTGAGGGTTATATTTGGATCTTTTGCGTAGAGGGGTTGGATTCTCTCTCGAGGATTTGTGAGTGGCAGTGAAGCTATAACACGAACGTAGTTGTTTCTTGTGAGTATTGTATGTTGCTGTGAATCAAAGTCAATTGGTGCCAGACTGCTGTATTCACCTTGTGGGAGTTCAGCGATTTGTCAGATAAGAGGGCTTTCTTTGTTTTGCCAGAGGAGTACTTCTTTTTTTGTAATAGTGATAATCCAGGGCAATGATGCGTCCTGATAGGAGAAAAACTCTCAGACAGTGAGAGGGAAGAGAGGTACTCCAAATGAATAGGCGAGACTATTTGCAACAAGCGTCGTCACACGAGTCCCAGTAAAACCGCCCGGTCAGACCATCACGACTATGCCAGAGAGTTGCTTATATGGCATTGAATTTTTCGATAAGAGTTCATCTATTTTTTCACTGAGTGTGTCGAATTCTTTTTGTTTCCCAGGCCATGTCTCGCTATCAATAACGCTTCTCTCTGTATCAAAGAGTGATATATAGCTGGGTTCTGAAAGTGTGTCGATAAAGAGATACATGATGAGAGTATTCTATATTATTTTTTCTCCAGCGTAAATCCTTCTTTTGTATCAATAATCAGATAACCGAGTCATTCGACTTCTTCCCTCAGGGCATCAGCACGAGCAAAGTCCTTATTTTTCTTTGCTTCAATTCTCTCTTGAGCGAGGGTAGTGATACTTTCTGGTATGGCTACCTCATTCATCAAGTCCCAATCTATGACGCCCATCACCATGTCCCATGATTTCAAAATCTCTATGACTGATGATACTTCTTTTGTCGTGAGAGAGAGGTCATCTATGTCACGGTTGACTCGCGTCACAAAATCAAAAACAACAGTGAGAGCATTCACCGTATCGATATCATTTTCGAGAGCTTCTACAAATACTCCCATAGATTCCTGTATTACATCACGGAATTCTCTGCGTACTTTGGTATTTTTTGGAACATAGGATTTGATTCGCTTGAGCGTGTTATCGAGCGATGAGACAGTCGACATAGCACCCTCGAGACGATCAAAAGTGAAATTGAAATTCTCACGATAACGATTCTGGAGACACATCATACGAAATGCTCGGTAGAGGAGATTTTTTTTCTCAGGAAATTTATTTTCCAGGTCTCAGAGTGTATACATGTTTCCGAGAGACTTACTCATCTTCTTACCATCGACGAGGAGATGACCTGTGTGCATCCAATAGGTAGAAAAAGTCTTGCCAGTGACAGATTCAGTTTGTGCTATTTCATTCTGATGGTGGGGGAATATCAAATCAACTCCACCCATATGTATATCTATCTGTTCACCGTGTCCCCAGAGATTACAGGCGCTACATTCTATATGCCAACCTGGTCGTCATTTGAGTGTTTTCTTCCCCTCATTTGTATCAAAATCTGCTTCCCAGAAATTCTCTCCGTCAGCAGTGTCATATCATTTCCAGAGTGCAAAATCACTCACACTTTCCTTTTCATATTCATCCTGCTTGACCCGAGCTCCAGCCTTCATACCCTTCATGTCGAGATGAGCGAGATTGCCATATTTCTGAAAGCTCTTGATATCAAAATACACAGAACCATCGTCGCTCACATAGGCGTGTTTTTTGTCGATAAGTTTCTGTGTCATAGTTATCATCTCTGGTACGAGTTCGGAGATAGGCTTATGCCGAGAGAAGCTCGTAATGCCCAGCTTTGCTAGATCCTTGAAAAATAAATCAGTGTAGAACTGGGTGAATTCCTGGAGTGTTTTATTTTCTTTCTGGCTATCGCGAATAGTCTTGTCATCTATATCAGTGAGGTTCATGAGTGCATCGACGCTGTACCCGAGAAATTCGAGACTCCGGATGACGATATCCTCAAAGGCGTAGCAACACAGATTCCCAATATGCGCATAATTATAGACCGTCGGTCCGCAACCATAAAATTTGACCTTATCTTCTACGAGCGGCTTGAATGGTTCTATCGAACGGGAGAGGGTGTTGTAGAGGTGGAGCATAATATGGGCCGAAAAGAGAGGTATTTATGTGAGTATATTGGATTATTTTCTGTTTCAGGTCTTTTTTTATCAATGTTGTTGACAGGTGGTGATTATAATTTAGTATGATTTTAATACAAATCGTTTTCCGAATGACCTCCATGAAAAATTTTTTAGCCAATAATTTAACGTCTCAAGATACATGAACTCATTTAGCAAGAAGCTCCGGAGGGGGATTTTTGCAGTGAGCTAGGAATGCAGTTATGGCTCTTGTGCTTGCTCAAGGAGCTCAAGCAGATGAACTCACTCTACCTATTGGCGTATCTATTGTCCATGCAGATCCAGAACAAGCCGACCTGATATGACAGAGAGTAAAAATGTGTCATGAGCTCTGAGAAAGCCCAGCTGGTCAAAAAGTATTGTTTGTGATGACCGATACGCCCCAGACCATCAATGTTCGGGCGGGTGAGGAATTTCCTGTATATTTTTATGGAGACCAAGAACGATTTTTCGCACGGTTGAATCCACAACATGTGGCAGAAATTTCTACAGATTTGAATAATTGGGAGCCATGTAGGGACGAAGATAGAGTACCCGTTATCCGTGAGAACCCCGAAACAGTTGCGAATTTACAATTTACTCTTCAATCTCTCAGTGATCTAACTCGTCAGGAAGAGACACTCGTGAATACTCTATCTGCAGAAGTGTGAAATCTCCAGCAAATAGAGATATCTCTCAATGCCTCTACTGAAGAGCTGATGCAGGTGGATGAGCAAAGAGATGGTGTCGCCTTACTCACTGATCAGAAGATGGGTCAGCAAGAAATGCTTGAGGTAGTGATGAATGCCGAATGACAGCTCAGAGAAGATACTCATCCTGTCGTATCCAATACAAACTTGAGCGACTCTACAAAAATGAGCGAGACACAGGAGGCGCTTGATAATTATCATGAGTTACTTACTAATTGAGAGCTTGTTTGATTTTCAGCTCCAGAATCTGGCATGTCTATAATACCGAACCTCTCAGATGTGAATCTGACTATCTCATACCTCGTACAAGAATTGGCTCGCATACAATCGAGTATTGATACGGTTAATTCACAGATAACAACAAAGCAAAACGATATTAACAATACACAAAACACGATCCAAACACTTCAGAATTCTATTAATCAATTAACTACACAGATTACACAATATGCTAATAATTACACCTATTGGAGAGACGAATACAACAGAATAATTAACCTGATTACGACTTATAATGCAGAAGTGACAACACAATCTAGTAATTACTCCAACAGTAGAACAGCCCTGGTTAATGCGGGAAGAAATGATGTACCAAGCGATATAGCCGCATCTGATATTGCGACACGACTCATAAATCTCAAGTCGACAATTCTGAACGAATACAATTCTGTTCCGTACACAGCGAATACAGGCTCTACAGGAACTGAGTATAATCTGCCTGATGAGACATCCTCTGTTCGGGATTATATGGGCTCTCAGTATTATTATGTGGTTGATTTTCCGTCTTCTGGTAGGAGTTGGCCTGCTACTCTCAGGCTCCATGTCAAACTCCTAGGAGCAGCTAGTTTTACCAATGTAGATTCACATACAGTACAAAATAGGAATCATTCTGTTGCTATGTTTAATGGCACGGCAAAACCACAGGCAGAAAAACTAGCACAATATAAATATGTCGATGATGTTCTGGAGACATACTACGAGCTCTATAAAGCTGCTCAAAATAATGCCGCACAACAATATGGTCCACGGGATACCGCAAGAGTGAATCGAGATAGCGCAAAGAGCCAGCTCGATATAGCCTATGCCCTCAATGATCAGAAGCAAGTAGAGATGACCAGTCTGCAATCACAACAAACCCTTCTTGCCCAACAAAAAGCTGACCTCGAAAATCTCAAATCCATCAAAACAAATCTCCAGAATCTCTACAATGAAGTGCAGACTATTCTCAATAATCTCAAAAATAATATTGTCACCCATGGACAGGTGACAACACAGATTGAGTCACTTCTCAGCCAATTTGCTATTCTAGAACAGCAAGTTGCTGCTTTGATACAAGTTGTCGAGTGAAAAATTATTCAAACTAATGCTCAGATAAATAAAGTCGCATGAATCACAGCCACTCTCACTGATACCACCACAGAAATATGAACTTTAAGCTCTATATCTACAGCAGTCCTGGAGCGAAATAAAATAGTAAAACCGCGTGATGGAATCAATAGTAGTCCGCTCAACTATAATCAAATTGCTGAGTATTTCAGCTATGCTTATCGCACGAGCATGTGACCTATTTCTGCTTCGCAATTGCCGACTAGAGCAATAGTACAACACCTCGATAATGGAGTAAAAGAAGACCTCTATCCTGCTCGTCTATCATACGAGTATAAGATTAATGGAAAAGTGTATTTTACGCCACAATTACAAATCAATAATCTCGAACATAAGTGAGTAGTAGCGGAGCTGTGCAAAGTTGCACTCTTCCAGCTCGAATCTTGTCTCGGTGAGCGAGGTAAGTGAACGGATACAAACGATGGGATGAAAAAAATGTGGGAGATGGTGAAGAAAAAAATTCTCGCATTACCTGAATCTACGGATGATAACGCAGACATTCGTGAGTATCAAAAATTTCAAAATGAAATTATAGAGAGTGTTATTATTTCTGGTACTTCTCAGGCATTTTTTGATTATTTATTGTTACATGAAGCAGGCTTTAGTGGTCGGATAGATAGTTTTATGAGTGCTGTGGCACAGAACCAGGGGATAGTTCTATGAACTGACGAATATGAAAAAATGAGAAGAACTCTAATTCATATTCTAGCACAGGATTTCTGAAACTCCCTCATTGAAAGTGAATTCGCAGGACTCAATAGCTACACCAATTACAGACTTTCTGCAGAATCTCATATTGCTATGGTGACAAATTCTCTTTCTGCAAATGATGTAATAATTGATATAAATGATACATGGAATACTGATGAACATGGTAATAAATATAAATATGGTGTCTGTAGCCTAGATGGTGATGGCGGCTACCCAAAATCTGTCTGGATGAGCTATTCTCCAGATGGTATATCGGTTCAGACTGTTGGCCCAGTCAGTGTGCTGAGCAGTTCTGAGCTCGCTGAACAAAAGGAAACATGGAGGAAAAATCTACTGCATTCAAAAAAATCCCACACTAATTATAGCGGATGAGCTTACGATATTTTTCAATGATGGGGGGAGGCGGGGGAGAAAGTATGGTGGGGGCAGTACCTTTATTGATCAATGACTCAATGAACATCATTTGATGAATCCTCAAGTTTGCTAGAAAAAGAAATGAGGGACATCATTAAATCTTCTTCTGATATGGCTGTAAGATACGATTTTGTGAAATATGTATATAAGGGGAATTTATCTTTTAGTCTTATACAGAGTATTCATGCTAGATGAGAAACTGTTGAGCAATTTATAAGACAACATGATGCAACAGATAAAATGAATTGATTAATTCAAAGATTGGAGAATGACCTATCTTTTTGAGATATTGAAGAATTTCAAGCACTTGTGTGAAATTGAGGAGCATGTGATGTGAAAAGAAATTCTAATTTTGAGAATGTATCTTTTATAGACCCTGAGAATAATGAGTCGTCAGTGTTTATAAATTGAACAATCGTTTCCAGGGCGCAATTATGAAACTTTTTGGTAGGGTATTGAGGGCGAGAAGTTGGTTTAACTTTTCCTTTGGTTTGTGCGGGGTCTCTGTATAAACAAATAGAAACTTACACTTCAAATAAAACAGGTTATGGACTTCAGAGACTTAATAGAGAACATATTTTTCAGCTAGCTGAGCTTAATGAAAAAGAAGATAGATTTTTATATTTGTCGGGCTATTCATATAATTGAGCTTGAGCTGGTGAAAAAATTGAAGCTTATATTGAATATATGAGAAAATTGTCTATGCAACAGGCGGTAGAAGGCTCGGCTGAGATTCATAGGATAAAGTCTTTGAATGATTTTTAAAATATACTTTATGCGCAAGATTATTTTTATAGGCACCCTTTTCCTTTGTATTCACACATCTATTTCATTTTGAGATTTAGTGTGATTTGTAACTTATAAATTTGAAAATGATATATATTTTGTAAGTGCCGAAGATACAAATAATAGTTCTATATTATCTTCTTTTGTTGATGAATTTATTAGACAACAAGTTGAGAATGGAAACATGGTAGAAATATCAAAATTTTCTTGCTCATCAGGCGATATAGATTGCTATAATCAGGGTAATGAGGCAATCAAATGAAGAAAAAATTTGGTTGATTCAATTCTATTGAATCATAAAAAAAAGCTCCTCAAAATAGCATCCTTAGCTTATGCCAAGTATTTCCTTACCTTTTTCCTAACTGTTTTTTTAATAGTATTAACTTTAAAAAAAGTATTTTTTGGTAACAATAAGAATATTTATTTAACTTTCTTCGCCCTTTCAATTTGTACACTCTTTTTTGATGGTCTTTTGTTTTATATTGGTATGCATCCAGTATTTTTCGAGTTGGGCTTTTTAATCTTCCCCTACATTATATATACTGGATTGTTTGTGCTAATATATGTGCTCCTTGATTTGCTTGCTACTAAGAAATTTAAAAACAACCATTTGCCGACCAATCAAACAATCCCTGATGAAAATCACTTGTGAAGATTATAAAATCCAGTACATTAGCAATATATGAAGATTAGCAGCCTCTTTCTCATAATTCTCACGATATTCCTGGTATCGGTGTTTTTTTGGTTGCGAAAAGAAAATCACTGTATCGTGTCTTCGAGTCAAGGAGACTGGATATTTGAAGTGGCTCGTACTCGTGAAGAGCATATGCGAGGCCTTATGAATAGGACAAATATGTGTGACAGATGTGGTATGCTATTTATGTTTGAATCAGAGAGTCCCCAAGTATTCTGGATGAAAAATACCTACCTCCCGCTTGATATGTATTTCTATGATGCCCAGTGAATGCTCGTCGATGTAGCAAAAAATATGCGACCAGAAGGGGAGACAGGCGAGCCTATGATGTATAAATCCAAACCAGCACAGTACGTCGTCGAAGTACTTCAATGAAGTATATTCCCAACTGATTCTGTTGATATCCTCCAATGTAGATAATTATGACCAATTTTGTAGCAACATGTATCAGTGGGGTAGAGTCCCTCGTGCGCGGAGAGCTGGAGAGGCAGGACATCCAAATTACCTACGGCCAGGATAAAATGGTGGGGTTTGAATGAGATATGATGACACTCACAAAAGCAAACATCTGGTCGCGCGTGGCGAATCGTATCTATATCGAAGTCGAAAAGGTCGATGTCACATCTCTTGAGATGCTTTTTGCAGTGGTGGAGAGCGTTGATTGGTCGCAGTGGATTCCACTTGGCACACCTATTATGGTTTCAGCTACCACGAGCCGTTCTGTCGTCACACATACCCCGAGCATGCAATCACTCGGGAAAAAGGCCATCATCCGTTCACTCATGAAGGGCGATGATTTCTGGAAGGAAAATGAACATTCACATCCTATTGAGATATTTCTCCTCCTCGTCAATGATGAGCTGCATGTACTCATCAATACTTCTGGTGATGCGCTGCACAAGAGAGGATATAGGACTGAGGCAGGGGAGGCACCGCTCAAGGAATCTCTCGCAGCGACGCTCGTCCTCTTCAGTGGTTGGAAATTTCGCACGCCACTCTATGACCCCATGTGCGGAAGTGGTACGATACTCATAGAAGCAGCCATGATAGCTAGAAATATTGCCCCAGGATTGCAGAGGGAATTTGATTATCTGTATTTCCCGTGGTACCAACTCGATAATCACGAACGGGCGATTGCTGAAGCTCGTAAAAAAATATTTGATAAATCGTATCAGATTTTTGGGAGTGATCGTGATGAATATATGGTAGATATAGCGTGTAAAAATGCTTCTCGGGCAGGAGTCCTCGATACTATTCAGTTTCGAGAAGGTGATATGGCAGGTGTTTCATTTATCCCAGATTCACACATCATCACCAATCCTCCCTACGGAAAGCGGCTCGGCGATGAAAATCTCGAAGAGCTCTATGAGACACTTGAGCAGCAGATTATTTCAAATAACCTCTCTGGATGAGTGATTACATCCGTTGATTATTTCCCAAAAAATCAGAACGATTGGACGAAGAAAAACCTGATGAATGGGGCAGAAAAATGCCAATTTTGGCGTAAAATGTCGTAAAAACCATCTCTTCATGATATTTTCTCATGAAGTCCTTTTTCAATCCTTGCAACGGGGTGGATTATCTGGTATTATGAGACCAGTTAATACTAATACACTCTATGCAACTCGAATTCGTCGGCGCAGCACAAACAGTCACAGGCTCAAAGCACATTCTCCGCGTCAATGGCAAAACCTATCTCCTGGATTGTGGTATGTTTCAGGGGCGCAGAAAAGAATCAGATGAAGCAAATAGATTTTTCCCTCTCAAGGTCGAGGAGATAGATGCGCTCATACTCTCTCACGCTCATATCGATCACGCGGGACTTATTCCTTTACTCGTGAAAAAAGGATTTACCGGTCCTATCTACTGTACTCACGCGACGAGAGATCTCTGTTCTATCATGCTCCAGGATAGTGCGAGAATTCAGACACACGATGCTGAGCATGTTTCGAAAAAAACTGGGAAAGTCGTCGAGCCACTCTATACCGAAGAAGATGCAAAGACTGCTCTGATGCAATTTCGCTCTGTTGGCTATGAACAAAAAATACCACTTACAACAGGCGTCTTTGTCACATTTCACGATGCAGGACATATCCTCGGCTCTGCTCTGGAGGAATGGGAAATAGATGACCGAGATACTGGCGAACATATCCGATTCTGTTTTACAGGTGACCTCGGGCGCAAGCATCTCCCGATACTCCGTGAACCTACTCAACTCAAGGATATAGATATCATGATCACAGAATCGACTTATGGTAACCGTTTTCATGATGAATTGGCTACCGTCGAAGAACACCTCACGCAGGTTATCAATGATACAGTAGATCGTGGAGGAAAAATATTTATTCCAGCATTTGCTGTCGAGCGTACACAGGAAATCCTCTATGTCCTCCGACTTCTGATGCACCAAGGAAAAATAATGAAGCTCCCTATTTATGTGGATTCACCACTTGCGACAAGTGCGACTGATATTTTCAAAATTCATCCAGAATGTTTCGACGAAGAACTCCTCAATGCAGGTGAAGAAGGATTATTCCCATTTCTCGAATGAGAGGGCGTGAGATTCACGCGAAGCGTGGAGGAATCAAAAGGCCTCGATCGTATCAACTATCCAGCCATCATCATCGCAGCGTCTGGTATGGTAGAGTTTGGTCGTATCGTCCATCATGTTGCCAATAATATCGAAGATGAGAGAAACCTTCTCCTTGTCATCGGTTATATGGCTGAAAACACACTTGGCCGAAAACTGGTCGAAGGTGCTACCCAGGTAAATATATTTGATGAGCCAAAAGAAGTGAAGATGCAGATTGCTACCTTTAATGCTTTCTCAGGACACGCTGACCGACACGGTCTCCTCGAATATGCGGCTCATTGTGGTACACCAAAACAGATATTTCTCGTACACGGTGAACAAGAAGCTATGGAAGCGCTTACGAGTGGGATGAAAGAACTCCCGAACCTCAAGGATACAACCATTACTGCTCCTGCACCTGGGGATATCTATGATGTCGTCGCCGGAAAACTCTGCAAAAAATCCCCAGAGAGAAACATGCAGTGTAATGGTATAGTCTGTAAGATATAGAAAACAATTTCCTACCGATAATCCTGAAATTTAAATACAGCATCTCCGATAAGTATTTTTCCATCAATCGTGTACCAGAGACTTGAGGTGTCAGCGAGATTTTTCCGTTCATCGTCTTCTGGTAGTTCCTGCAACACGTAGCGGATAACCTCGTTAGTAATTCGTCTCTTGCCCATGACATCCCACACTCGATCAATAGCTTCGAGGTATTTCATAGGAGTCATACGGACTATTTGCTCTATACGGATACCAGTCACGCGATAGGTATAGTTTCATTCAGGAGTGACGACGAAATCATTATCATCTTTTTTATCACGCAAATCGATGATAACTCGCTCATCAGGTTTTGGTACGTTTAGCTCTTCTTTTATGATATGCTTGATGAGTTCATCTTGTAATTCTGCTAATCCATCACCAATAGGGGCTGAGATAGGGAAGACCTTCTTACCTGTCTTTTTTTCAAGTTGGGATTTCAGGTCTTCGACCATATCAGCATCGAGAAGGTCTGTTTTTGAGAGAACTATTATTTCTTCTTTTTCGAGCATCGTCGGATTGAAGAGGCCGAGTTCATTTCTGATGGCATCGTAATCAGCAATACAGTCCTCGTATTTCCCAGTATCGAGGAGGTGACAGAGTACTCGAGTACGCTCGATATGTTTGAGAAATTCTATACCGAGTCATTCACCCTTATGTGCTCCTGGTATGAGACCAGGGACATCCTCGAGGACCATATTCTGCCCCTTGTATTCCATGACACCGAGATTTGGAATAAGTGTGGTAAATGGATAGTCAGCGATTTTTGGACGGACAGATGTGAGACATGATATGAGTGTTGACTTACCAGCAGAAGGTACACCGATGATACCAACATCAGCCACGAGTTTGAGCTCGAGATGAACGTCAGCTCGTGTTCCTGTATCACCATTTTCAGCGAAACGGGGGGTACGACGAGTTGCTCCGACAAAGTGAGCATTTCCATATCCGCCTCGGCCTCCGATACAGAGACGTACCATTTCTCCAGGTCGTGCGAGATCATGGAAGAGATTACCATCCATATCATAGATGAGTGTTCAGACGGGGAGTTTCACTATTTTATCGGGAGCATTTGCACCATGCATGAGCTGGATACCTCATCGCTCACCATCTTCTGCCGCTACTTCTTTGACGTAGCGGAAATTGGAAAGTGTATTCTCGTTTGGATCAGCGACGACGATGAGATCACCTCATCGACCACCATCACCTCCGAATGGTCCACCTTTGGCAATTCGCGCTTCTCGCCTCCAGGAAACAATACCATTTCCTCCATTTCCTGCCCGGAATTTCACATTAACAGCATCGATGAACATTTTGACAATCTCTGATAAATATATAAAGTTAAGGCTATTATAGGGATATTTTTATTATGTCGACTGAATTTCCACCTGATATAATCCAAACTGCCACAGTGGCTATTTTTTCGCCGGACAGGCGATATACTGTAGTTATATATAATGAAACATGTGACATGGTAAATTCTCCTGGATGAAAAAAACAAAAGAAAGATCCAGATATCCTAGCTGTTGCAGTGAGAGAGGTGCAGGAAGAGATCTGACTTATATTGAACGGAGAGCTTGGTGATTTTTTGAACATACATGGTGAAATAATTTCTAAACCAGAACCAGTTTCTGAGCATGATTTCATTTTTCCTCATGATTGAAGTCAAGCGCGAGACTTTTTTTACTTTTTCCAACTTAGGAAATATATTGATCAGAGCCTCCTGAGAGCAGAAAAGCAGGGATTTTATTATACAAAATCCCAGGCAAAACAATCGCGGGTTATTATCGAATGACAGACGTACAAAGTCTTTGATGATGCTACGAGAACGAATATCTTCAATATTATGTGAGATTAGCGCCTATTAAATCAGAAACTATTCTTGCGCTTTCATATATCGTTGGCAATCAACTACCTGGATGAGTACCTCCTCAGACGAGGTAGCAATTCCCGATACACTCAAACTGATTATGAGGACGGAAGTAGAGCATCTGATCGATGGTATGTGCGAGATTAAAAGTCGCACCGAGATATATACCCCTCTTTTCCCAGTCTGCAGGAGTAATTGCCGTTGAATTAATGATATGTGATTCGATATCTTCGAGGCCGGCCCTACTCTTGAGAGTATTGATAATAATTTTATACCATTCTTCCTTTTTTGATTCCCAGTTTTCACCTGAACGGAGATTGGACATCGGCACGAGCACGTAGATACCAGAGTGTCCTTCTGGCGCGAGTGTCCTATCAACTACTGACGCATTTCTCACATAGAAAGAGAAATCATCTTTTTGTATTTCTTTATGGTCATGAATGGTTTGGAGATTTTCTCTGTAATTATTGGCAAAATAGATCGAATGAAAAGGTAAATCGTATGTCTTATCCAGAGCGAGATAAACCATATACGTAGAGCAGGAGAATCATTTCTTATCCAGATTTTTTGTACTATATTTCTCTATATCCTTTTCTTCAAATAAATGTGTCATAGCATTTCAGAAATCAGCATTGACCACAACAGAATCATACGCGAGACTTCCACCATTTTCGAGTTCCACTCCGCTCGCTTTTCCATACTGTGTAATGACTTTTTTTATAGGAGTATTGAGGTGAATTTTTGCTCAATTTTTTTCTGCTACTTTTTTCATAGCCTCAGAAATCTCTGAGAGTCACCCCGTTGTGTGATAGATGCCATATTTGTGCTCCGCATAGGCGAGCATCGAGAAAAATCCAGGACAGCTCCAGGGAGACATACCGAGATATTTTGCCTGGAACGTAAAACACAGCTTCAATTCTTCTGACTTGAAATAGCTACCCAAAACATCATATATTGATTTTCCGAGCGAGAGATAGGGGAGTACTCGCAGGAGATTCCATGAGTTTTTGAGGATACTTTTGATATTTCCATAGTCTGCCTGTAGACACGGATACATTCGCTGAAGTCTTCTTTCCTCATACTTGATATATCTATCAAACCCCACTTCTTCTCCAGGAAACATGCGTGCTATTGTCTCCCTCATGGTCGCATAGTTACTCGTCATTGGCACAGTCCTGTCCGCAAAATGAAGGTCGTACATAGGATCGATCTTGTGAAAATCGAGATAGTCGCTTGCTTGAGCTCAACCAAACTCGAATACTTCATCGAGGATATCCTTCATGAGGAGAAAAGTCGGACCTACATCGAAATGGTATTTTTCACTCAAGGTAAGACGGCTATTTCTTCCTCACACATGACTATCCTTCTCGTAGACATCTACCTCGTAACCCCTTTTAGACAGAATCATAGCTGCAGTAAGCCCGCCGGGGCCAGCACCGACGATGGCAATTTTCTTTTTCATGGCGCAATTATAGAAGTATTTT
>Ga0172380_10004002_pt1 | contig 19467 bp, 12 predicted proteins | sample Leawe162metaG_FD_119747 | JGI IMG/M metagenome (GOLD analysis project Ga0172380, IMG submission 119747) | Leachate microbial communities from a municipal landfill in Southern Ontario, Canada - Leachate well 162 metaG | ecosystem: Engineered > Solid waste > Landfill > Unclassified | place... | reverse complement strand
CTCGTCATCGCTGGAGGCGGTGACGGTCAGGTTTTGCAGCAGACCAACACGGGCGATGCTTGATGCCAGTTCAGGAATCGACGCGCCGCCGCTCTGGCGCACGTTGCGGCTGGAGGGCCGCAACCGCGACAGCGGAATCAGCAACAGACGGTAGGTCGCCGTAACGATGGCTTCTACGGCAGGGGCAGTGACTGCCGCTTGCAAAGCTTGGGTTTCTTGAAGGGTAACGGTGTTCATGGTGGTAGCTCCTGTCCCTTGTCGGGACGTTGGTGACAAAAGAATAAAAAAAGGAAAACAAACAAAACTTCGGTATCGATTCACGGTGTCCATGTCTGCATACGCACTCCTTCCAAGGTTTTGAAAGCAGACCGGGTTCCAAGATTCGGAGCCCGGTGTTGCCTTCGGTTTGGCCGGCGTAGCGATCTGGGCCGATCGTTGCCGCCGTACTTCCTGAGTTCATCGCCCGCGAAAAACCGGCCGACGCGGCCAGCCCATCAAGGAAACAAGCGCAGGGGGTGGGGCGGCCCGCAGCGCAGCGAGGACACGGCCCTGCGCGCCTTGAGGGGCTGGCCGTGTCGGCTAAGGTCGCGGGAATAGCGATGAAGGAAGGCAGTACGGCAATCAGGGCAACGCCATCACTGCGACGGTCAAACGCCGCGCGGCGAGCGCACCCCGCGTGCCACAGTCGCGCCTGGCTGGAAGTGCGCAAAGCGTGTAGGGCGCATGAACAAGGTGCACAGGCCGATCAGGCACCGCCTGTTCGGCGGTATCCCGGGGCGCCAAGCCAGCGCGGCGGGGTGGGCGCAAGCCGACCCCTGGAGGGCAAACGCAGTGCGCAGCGTCAACTACCCGATAGGCATGCTCGGCTGCTCAACGCGAAGCGTCAAAAATCTATCGACCGAATGCGCAATGTCAAAGATGGCGAAGTTATGCAGCCATCAGGCAGTCGGTAACCGACTGCCCGCCGCGCCGCCCAGACTGCCAAGACTGGGCGGCGCGGCCGCGTGGCATGGCCACCCGCAGCCGCTTTACCCGGAAATGAGAAAAGAGCGAAAACGGCTAGGAAGAAGAAAGGAGGCAAAGCCTCCTCGCCCATCAGCCTTTGAGCCGCTTCATCTCTTCGGCCAGTATCCACAGCGCCCGGTTGACCTTGACGTTCTGGTCAATGCCCTGAATGGCGCGGGTGTGGCTCCTGCGCCCATTGGTCGTGCGTGCGGACAGTCCCCCTTGAACGAGGTTTTCTTGCACGCGGTTGAAGGTGCTCCACAGGTCTGGGCGGTCGTCACCCAGGCGTCTGGGTTCCAGCAGTTGCGCCTCCGTGATGGGCGCGGGCTTGACCGGGTCATCGTATTTGAGCGACAAGGCGGCGCGGGCAAATACTTCTGATTCGCCGTGCTCCAATGTGATGGCGGCCATGCCTTCCCGGCGTTCGCGTACCAGCTCGAAGCCGTCCAGCACGTCATAGGCTCCTGCGATCACTTTGCCGATCACGTCGCCTTTGTGCCGGATGCGCAGGTCGGCCACGGTGTCGCCGCACACCAAGCCATTGCTGCAGACGAAGCGAAACATCCCGGCCAACATCTGGTAACTGCTGGTGCCGTCGTGTGAGTTCAGCAAAATTATTTCGTTGGCTTCTGCACCGTTGATCTGGTTGGCATGGCGTAGCCGCAGCATGTGTTTGGTGTGTTCACGCTTGCCGGTGTCGCGTACACGGGTCTGGCAGACCATGAACGGCTGAAAGCCTTCCTTGCGCAGGGCACCCAATACCTCCCCGGTCGGGATGTAGGTGTAACGCTCGGATCGGCTCTGGTGCTTGGCCTCAGCATAGATGGATGGAGCCACCCGGTAAATCTGATCATCCGATAGCGGATGGTCGGCACGTAAGAGAGGGGTCGCATTTGCGAAACGGGAACTGAGTTGCATGGTATTTCTCCAAAAATTGCAAGTTGTGGTTTCAAAGCTGACCGGATTCCAAGATTCGGAGCCCGGTGTGGCTTCGGTGGGTTCGGCGCAGTGACCTGGGCAGGTCCCTGTTGCCGCCGTCTTTCCTGAGTTCATCGCCCGCGAAGAAACGGGCCAGCGAGGGACTGGCCGTCAAGGAAACAAGCGCAGGGTAGGTGCGGCCCGCAGCCACAGGCGAGGACTCGGCCCTGCGCGCCTTGACGAACAGGCGCTGCAGGCTACGGTCGCGGGATCAGTGATGAAGGAGAGGAATGACGGATGACCGGTCTACGGCCAGAGAGGTGTCGGACCCACGCCGCGCGGCGAGCGCCACTGCGTGCCGCAGGCGCGCCTGGCTGGGGGTGAACAAAGCGCGTAGCGCGCAATCGGCGCTGTACGCAGGCCGATCAGGCACCGCCTGTTCGGCGGTATCCCGGGGCGCCAAGCCAGCGCGGCGGGGTGGGCAGCAAGCCGACCCCTGGAGGCAAGCGTAGCGCGCAGCCTTTCCCCGACACCAAGGACGAAGCAAAAAGGGGGCGATGCCCCCTCGGGTCACATCAGCCCGCGTTCGGCCATCGACAAGATGTCGTTGCCCGCGACGATCAGGTGATCCAGCACCCGTACGTCCACCAGCGCCAGTGCAGTCTTGAGCGTCTGCGTCAGCATCTCGTCAGCGCGCGACGGCTGCGTTGAGCCACTTGGGTGGTTGTGCACCAGTAGCAAGGCTGCTGAGTTGCGCATCATGGATTCCCTGACCACCTCGCGGGGATAGACCGATGTCTGGCTCACCGTACCGCGAAACATCTCGACGTACTCGATGACGCGGTTCTGCGTATCCAGATGCACCACCGCGAACACCTCGTACTCCAGCGTCCCCAGCTTGACACGCAAGAAGTCGCGCACCGCCTGCGGTGAAGCCAACACGTCACTGCCGCGCACCCGGCCCAGCAGCACCTGCTGCGCTGCCTGCAATACCTGGTCGGCATCAACCTGACGGTAGTCGCCCGCAACGTCACGGACGAGAAGGACAGAAGAAGTGGAAGAATCGAAGGAAGCGAAAGTGGAAGAGAGATCGTGCGACATGGTCAGCTCCGGTGAACGGGCGGGATTGCCCGAGACCGGCAGCAGCACGGCGCAGCGCAGTTGTCACAGGTTCAAAGACGGCCGCCAGGACGCAAGCGCACAAGGTGCGCGCAGACCTTGACAGCGAGAACGCCGTGATATGGTGAAGGGAACAGCAAGCCATCCCCACCACACACCACCGCTGCCTGCATTGGCAAGCGCAGCGCGCAGGCCACAGGGAAACGAAGGCCGAAGGCGTCAGCGATGGAAGCCGAAGGGGCGAGACGCCATCAGCGACTCGATGCGCAGCACGACAGCGCGGCCCGGTCACACCGGGAGACGCACAAATACGAGTGCTGTTCTGACTGCATCAGCTCGTCCAGGTCTGCAGAGAACCCATCGCAGCATCCAGCTTTTTCGTCAACGCGCGAAGGGGCGGGCTGTCGGGATAGTGTTGGGCCAGTATCTGCTTGACCTTCTCCAGACGACCAACGTGAAGAACACGGTCGTCAGATGAGAGGAAGCGCGCGGACGACGACCCGGACTCGTGATAGTAGAGCTCGAAGAACTGCTCACTCGGCAACTCTTCGGGCTTGTATTCACGTTGGACCCACTCATCGAGCTCGCTGCGAACCCCGTTCACACGGTTGTAGACACCCTTGCGGTGGTACGAAGCCATGAGCACCGACATGAGCAGGGTGCCCACCTGCGCATGCACCTCGATCGGCATCCTCCCTTTCGGGCGGCGCTGAGGTCCGGCGAACGTTTGCACATAGCCAACCGTCTTGCGCGGGCCGGTAGTCACCTTGCGTTGCTTCGGCGATGGCGACTCGGCTGCCTGCGCCTCGATGCGCGCGAGCGTCCCTGGGCTGAAGAAAATCGGCATCGATGGCGCGGATTCGCCGTTCCAGTCCTTTTCGACGATCGGCGCTGGCAGATGATTCAACGCCGCAACGATGGGTGCCAACGGGATGCCTTTCGTCGAATCGGCGATGAGATAAAGCCGTGTGCCGCCATCCGGGTTGTACATGCCGGGCCAAGACGGCTTGACAATGGCGAACCCGTGACGCTCAGACCAGGCGGCGCGGTCAGCCGCTTTGCTTTGCACCGCCATCTCGTAGGGCTCGTCGGCAAACAGATATCGCTTGGTTTCCCGGTCGTACCAGACGCTGTAATGGTCCCGTCCAGGTACAGCATTGCTGGACCGTCCGGCCGGAAATGCGCGGCTGTGGCTCTTCGAGGGCCGCAGCTTGGTGGTGTCCATGAACTGCAGCGTGCGCGCAGCCGCGCAGATGTCGCGGTGCGCCGTGGACTGGGAATGAGTCAGATCGCGTGCCACTAGGTGATCGGGGCCCTCAGGCCGGAAATCGGTCAGCGCGCGGTGGTCCTCAAGCTGTGCTGGTGTGATCAGATCGCTCCACAAGGTACCGAGCAAAATTTTCAGCGTTTCGCGCCCTCGGGTGTCCGACTCCTTGTCTCGCCAGTACACGGTCAGGTAGAGAGGGTGGTCCGGGCGTGCTTGCGGACGATTTCCCCCGCTTCCAAGCACATTGCGCGCGTGCTTGAAGTTCTGAAAGCCAGCCAATTTTGCGGCAACTTCCATCGCGGGCATGTGTTTGATACCCCGCTCGACCTTGATCGAACTAGCGAGGCGTTTGATGCCGTCCATGGTGGACGGACGAATGGTTTCACTCGACATGACAATGCTCCTAAGTTCATGACGAAACGTCACCCGTCTGCCGCTTCTCGAACCCGAACATGACATGCGGATTGAGAGGGAGTGTCGGCAGTGCTGTCAACAGCTTTGCTAGGACGGGTGGCAGGCTTCTGCCCGAAGCCTTGCGCTCATTATCACACCGGAAGGCGACGGCAAGTTCAGTGTGGTTTACAGGTTACCCAAGGGCAACGTTGGGGGCCACCGTTCTGCCTGCGGCATTCCCTTCGGAACGAGACTTCATAATACGTTGAAGCTTCGAATATGTCCGAACATATTATACAAATTTCGGACAAATATAGAAGTACAAATAAACGATAGGTCGTTTAGTCCGAAATAAAACCACATTTTTCGGACAAAATGCTTGCCAAATGTCCGAAAAAGATATGAAAATATCGGACATCCATGTCTGATCTCAAGTCCCAAGTTGCTGCACTCATCGCTTCCGATGGTTCTAACCATGTCTGGGTACCTGCGGACTTTGCTCAATTCGGTAACCGCGATGCCATCGACAAGACCCTGCAACGCATGGTCCTTGCTGGCGAACTGCGGCGGATCGACCGCGGCTTGTACGACAAGCCAACAATCAACAGGCTGACAAAGCGGCCTACGACTCCGGACTATCGCGCCGTCGTGGACGCCATCGCCCGCCGGGATCAACTTCGGCTGCTCGTCGACGGAATGACTGCGGCCAACGACCTTGGCCTGACCGATGCTGTACCCGCCCGAGTCACAATTCACACGGACACCCGGCGCCGAGCCGTCAAACTGGACAACCTCATCATAGAGTTCAAACAAACGGCACCAAGTCGGCTGTATTGGGCCGGGCGTCCAGCGATGCGCGTTGTGCAGGCCCTGCATTGGCTGAAAGACACCCTACCTTCTGACCGGCAGCGAATTCTGAACCGGCTGGCCAAAGTGTTGGCGGACCCGGTTCACGGCAGTACCACTTGCCAAGACCTTTTGGAAGGCTTCAGTATGCTACCTGGCTGGATGCAAAGCGTGGTTCGTGAATTGCCTGGCTGCAATCCGAAGACTGCCTTGGAGGGCATCCTGAAGGCGCCCCGCAAACGGAGGTTGCCAGTCGGTGGCCAGAGGCTTGCCAAAACAGTGGAGGAGGTCCGTTGAACAACGCCTTCCAAGCCGTGATCGCAGCAGAGGATGCCGAGCGACGAGATCTGTTTCTCGGGGCCGCTACGCGCCTCGGTACGGCAGTTCAGAACGTCGAGAAGGATTTTTGGGTTTGTTGGACCCTGGACGCGCTGTTCAACGGCCTGCCTACCGGCGGGCCACGGCTGCTGTTCAAAGGTGGAACATCCCTATCGAAGGCCTTCGGATTGATCTCCAGGTTCTCCGAAGACATCACGGTTTTCCGCGACGATCTGGGGCAAGGGGTGGAGGCTGCTGAGCTGGATGTGCTCAGTGGCAAAAAACGCCGCGCACGGCTAGATAGCATCCGCAACGCATGCCAAGCCTACATCGCGGGGCCATTGACTGCGCAGTTTGCCGAACTCGCTGCGGCAAGCATTCCTGGTGCGCGCTTCCGCATTGAGGCGGACCCGGACGACAGAGATGGGCAGACACTTCTGTTCTGGTATCCCGCCGCCACATCCGCCCCCGGCGACTACGTTCGCGCCGCTGTAAAGATCGAGGCCGGCGCTAAATCCGCGCTAGATCCCCACGTAGCAGCCACCGTTACACCTTATGTGGCGAGCGATCTGACCGAGTTGAACCTTGTAGTCGGCAATGTCACCACCGTAAAGCCGGAGCGCACGTTCTGGGACAAGGTCATCATCCTGCACGGTTTGCGCCAGTGGCACGACCGCCGTAAAGAACTGCGGCACGAAGGCCAGCGGGTATCGCGTCATTACTACGATGTGCATCGATTACTGCAGGCCGAAGCTGCACTTAGCTGGCAAGCCGAGAATGACCTAGCTATGGACTGCACCACACGCGCACGACTGTTTTTCGGCAGCCCCGATCTGGGGCTGGAAAATGCGGCGCCCGGCACGTTCACGCTGGTGCCCAACGCCGCGATGCAAGAACAGTTGGCAAAGGACTACGGAGCGATGTCTGGAATGATCTTCGGCGAGATTCCATCGCTTGAGACTGTGCTCGCCAGCATAGAGGCACTCGAGCACGCGATCAATGCTACCCGCCCCATCCGCTCAACCGCACAAAAAGAGGTGCACATATGAGCGGATACTTCAGTGACCGGGAAACCGGACCCCGCGCTCGTATCGAACAAGTGATCTCTCCGACAGTCTGGGCCGCGATAGTGGGAACGGTGAAAGGATTGGTCAATAGCGGTTCATTCGCCCAGCGCTTTCCTGAGCGCTGCCCGGATGGCCAAGCAATCTGCGGGAGCGATGAAAACGCACTGGGTTCCGCCATTGTGGCGGAAATGCCAGGATTGACTTGGCCACTGCAGACTACGCAAGAAGTGGAAGAAGGGTTCGTCTCCCAAAGCCAGCTTTTTGCGCCGTCAACACTTCTTATTCTGGATTTTGTCGAGTTCGTCCATGCCACGGTGGCAAAGCCAATACCCGGAAAATATCACGACTTCTTCAACCACCATCACCTGACGTTTGACCAACAGGCTGGTCAAGAGGAGTTCCGAGCGACGGTGAACCGCTACTTCGCACGCAATGGTGTTGCATTCGAGATGCTATCGAACAGTCGGATTGTTCGCGTATTGCCTCCGGTGATCGATGTTGCGCTCCGACGAACTACGTTTGCATCGGGGGATCGGACGCTTGACGTCATGCTAGAAGAAGCGAGAGCCAAGTTCTCAGCCCCAGATCCTTTGATACGACGAGAAGCACTTGAGCGCCTATGGGATTGCTGGGAGCGACTGAAATCTCTGGCGGATTCGTCAAACAAAAAAAACTCGGTCCACCTCATTTTGAGTGCCGTGACAGTGGAACCTTCCCTGTACGCACGGCTGGACGCTGAGGCTCATGAATTGTCCTCAATTGGCAACGATCACCTCATTCGGCACCACGAAGTAAATCAAAAGCCCGTGATCGACACAGATCATATTGATTACCTTTTCCATCGTCTGTTCGCAATGATCCAGCTGATGCTCAGAAAGAAAGCGGCGTGACCATGGCCCACAAAAATCTCGCTCAGACTCTCCGGAACGACATTTCCTTCTTGGCTGCGCCAGGGGGCAATGCCCATTTTGCAAGGCGAGTCTGTGTTTACGTCCAATCAAGCACCATGGATGCTCTAATGCTATGAATGAACATAAATACCGCTTACCTCTTGGCTGCGCCATCAGGGCAACAAACATGAAGTGTCAGACGAATATGGTTGGCAAAACCAAAGAAACGCTGGGGACGCAATGAAGACCAACGTGGAACGATTTTCAGGACATGAATCTTTTGTGTGCCGCTACGGCTGGCTGCCCAAGGTGTATCGCGCGGTAAAAGCAGACGGCGCTTTGCTGCGCAACGAAGAAAGCGCAATGAATGTGCTGGGCATCGGGCGGAACATGGTGAAGTCGCTTCAGTTCTGGGCGGAAGCTACAGGCGTACTGAATGCGGCCGATGGTAGCGGTCACGAGCCAGGACCAGTCGGGATCAAGCTGCTCGGGGGGGAAGGGGCTTGGGATCCGTATTTGGAATCCCTGGAATCCTTGTGGCTAATTCACTGGCAGCTATGCACCGAAGGAGGCCTTGCAGCATGGAACGAGGTTTTCGGAGAAGGAAAACTCATCCGGTTCGAGCGCAAACAATTGGTCGCCGCTCTGGGGCGCCGTGGCGAGGGGGCTGCCCGCCCACTGGCAGCCAGCACACTGGAACAGCATTCTTCGATCTTCATCCAGTCTTACTACCAAGAAGAGCGGGGCGGCGACGATACGTCCTGGTCGCCGTTGCAAGACCTGGGACTTCTGAGAGCGGTCAAGGGCGAGGATGGGAGGACCATCTTCAACACAGAGCCGCGCGCGCCGATGGGGCTCTCCCTGCGCGTGTTCGCGATGGCAGTGATCGATTTCCTGACCGCCGAGGGCCACGGTGAACTATCGGTCGATTTCGTCCGTCTGCTCAAAGGGGCCTACAGCCCCGGGGTCGTGTTCCGTCTAGATGAACAGCAACTCCGGGTGTTCGTAGAAGCTCTTTGCGCGGGACCGCTGAAAGGTGCGCTCCGATTCGTCGATACGGCAGACACCCAAAGCCTTGTACTGAACTTGAAAAAATTAGATTCGCAGTATCAGCTGCGGCGGGCAGAGGAGGCCTATGCACATGCCTAATCGTATTTTGCAAAGCATTGAACTGGGTGGCGGTCACACGCGATCCATCGCACTAGACAGGGATCTGAACGACGAATCGGCCGTCAAGAAGTATTTATTGACGCCAGCGGCGGCGGGCGCGTTGAAGCAGATCGGCCAAGGCCTGGTCAACCAACACGCGCAAAGAGCCTGGAAAATCGTCGGTCCCTATGGCAGCGGTAAGTCCGCGCTGGGTGTCATGCTGGCCCAACTGCTGAGCGGGCGGAAATCGCATCCTGCCGCATCACTGGCGATCACCAAAAGCGCGCCTCAACTCGTGCCGTTGTTCAAGACGGCCAACCGTTTCCCATTGGCGATCGTCGGGGCGCGCGTGTCCATTGGCGCCGCTCTGGCTCAAGCCATCGGTCAGGCACTGGGTCATCTCGGCAAAGGCAAAGCGGTGTCGGCGCTGAAGAAGCAACTGGATACCGAAGCGTTGACCTACAGGGGCATGCCGGTGAACTCAGTTGCCGGTAGTCTCGCAGCTGATTTTGCGCAAGCCATGGTTGCGGAGGGGTTCGATGGTGTCCTGCTGCTCATCGACGAGGTCGGCAAGTTTGTCGAGCATGCGGCACTGCATCCGGAAACAGGCGACCTGATCGCGCTGCAACAGATTGCTGAACAAGCGTGCCAGCCGGAAGATGCCAAACTGGCCGTCGTAGCCATGCTGCACCAGCATTTCGCAAGCTATGCCGCAGGTGTGGGCAGGGCGCTTGGCGACGAGTGGCAGAAAGTGGCGTCGCGGTTTGATGAAATTCCGTTCGACGAACCCGTCGAGCGCTATGCACATTTCGCTGCACACGCCATCGGGGTCAAGTCCGCGATTTACTCCAACTACGAGGTCGTTCGCGAAGCGCTGGAGCTGTACGCATCGGCCAAAAAGTTGGGAGTCCTACGATCCTTTACCGTAGCCGACCAGGCGTTGTTTGAGCGTGCGGAAGCCCTCTATCCCTTGCATCCTTTCAGCATCGCGGCACTCGCCGTGGTCGCGAAGCGCTACGGCCAAAGTGAACGGTCATTCCACGCGTTTCTGCGCGGAAACGAGCCGCTCGGCCTGCGTGACTTTGCGGATCGCCATGATGTCGACTCTGCTGTCTGGTATCGACTGCCCGAGGTATTCGACTACCTCGCCAGTGGTTATGGACTGCGTTTCAGGGACCTGAGTGCCGAGCGTCGATGGGCCTTCGCCCTGGCGTCGATGGAGCGGCAAACTTTCGATCCCGAAGCCGTCAGAGTTCTCAAGAGCATCGCCGTGCTTGAGCTTGTTTCCGCGGGTTTGGGTGTCCCGGCCACGTCAGAGACCGTTGCATTCGCACTCGGCGATGTGACCAAGGCCTCGGTATTCAAGCACTGCGACGGCCTCGTTGAGCAGGGCTTGCTTGTACGTCGGCGCAACAAGGCGGAATATGCCTTCGCGGTGTCGGATGCGGTCAATATCGAGGCCGTCTACGAGAAAGCTGCGAGAAGCGGCGAAGACGAACTTGTCATCTCCGGCGTTTCGCATGCGCTGTCGCAGCGACTCATCGTTGCGAACAAGCATTACGACCAATCCGGCACGATTCGGACCGTCGGTGTACTTGTCGGCTCGCCTGCCCAATGGCCCAAACCGCCCGTATTCAAGTCCGATGAGGCTCGCCCCGACGGTTGGATCAAATTGGTGCTGGTCATGAAAGGCTCAAGCGACGAGGCTCTGACGCTTCAACGACTAAAAGAAGAGGCCGACACTCTCAGCATCTGCGGAAGTTTGTCACTCACCCCGGAGAGTCGTGCTGCGCTTGCCGAATACTCCATCTGGCTGGCGGTGCAGCGGGAAGTCACCAGCAAACGTCTGGACCCATGGACTAGCCAGTATGTGGCCGGTCGTCTGCACGACGTTTCGGAAAAAGTCAGCCTGTTGGTATTGCGTCAGCTGATGCCCGTGCCAGGAAATCCTGGGCCAGAGTATTGGTACGGCGGCCAGCACATCCCCAACAGTCGAAACATGAACGCCAACCAGCTCGCCTCCTGGCTGTTCGATTCGGTGTACAACCAAACGCCGACAGTCGTCAATGAGCTCATCAACAAGGAGAAACCGCCTTCAGCCATTGTCCTGGCACGCCAGCGCATGTTCGAATTCATATTGGGCGGAGACAAGACGGGCCAACTGTGCGGAGCTAGCGAGTACCCGCCGGAGCGACTCATTCACAACACCCTGCTTCGCCAGACGGGAATCTGGCACGAGGAGAACGGTCGCTGGAGGCTGGCTGAACCCACTGCGGATGCGGCAATCGATATCTCAATGGTCTGGGCTGCGATCTCACAGGAGCTTCGATCTTCAAGCGCGCCCACTTTTGCAGGTGTCCTGGCGGTTCTCGCAGCGCCGCCGTTGGGCGTAAGAGCAGGACCCGCTGGCATCTGGATCGCCCTGTATTTGATGATTCACCGCAGTCAGTGCGCGATCTTCGAACGAGGAACGCTGATTCTAGAGTTGACGAACGAACACCTTCAGCGGATGTATAAGAACCCACAGACGTTTGAATTGCGTGAACTGTCCAACGGAGCGGGCAGCAGGAAACTCCTGCTTGAATATCGAGCCGCCTTTGCTGCGATCGGCTGTGCGGTCGGTGGAGAGTTGACATACCTGGAGCTGGCGCGGAGCTTGTACCGCTGGTACGCGCGACTTCCGGAATTCAGCTTGCAAACCAGTCGTGTTGGCAAGGATGCCAGCCTCGTGCGGTCAGTTCTGAAGAAGGCCCAGGATCCGATCAAGCTGCTCACTTCCAGCCTCCCGGAGACCTATGCCCAGGCCAACGTGAAGGCGCCATTCGGCGAATGGTTGACGAACACGCTTTCAGATCTGGGCATGGCGCACCGCAGATTGCAGGAAGCCATGTCTACCGAGGTCAGTCAGGCATTCGCCATCGCAGGCTCTCTGAGCCGTGTGCGAAACCAGCTTCAAGCAGAATGTGCGGGCACCGCGTCGGACCTGGCGGACATCAAACTCAAGAGCTTCATCCTGCGATGCACGGACCTGTCGCTCACGGATGAAAAGTGGCTGGACTCCATCGGCAGCCTCGTGGTCCAACGGCCACTGGACGCGTGGACCGATGAGACCATCGGAAAGTTCGCACAGGAGATCATGGAGTCGTGCGGCCGGTACAAACGTTGGATTCGCATGGTCACCGAGCGTGGATTGGCACCCAGAGCTTCTGAGCGGTTTGTCGGCCTGACGCTGACCATGCCCGGCGGGCAAGAATCGTCTCTGTTTGTAGCGACTTCGGACGAATCCACCGCAGTGGCACGCAGCATCATGGATCTGATCACGAAAGAGACCAAAGGAAATGTGCAACTCGCAGCATCGGCACTTGCGCAAGCATTGCTGGAACTGCAAGCCCCAGTCACCCATGCTTCAGAAGAGGAGAATTCCAGTGGCGACCGAAAAGCGAGTTAGGCATATTCTGAGCCTCTCTGGCGGCAAAGACAGCGCTGCGCTCGCGCTGTATATGCGCGACCGAATTCCGAACATGGAGTACATCTTCAGCGACACTCGAAAAGAGCTGCCTGAAACCTACGAGTATCTGGAGCGCATTTCCAGCTATCTGGGCAAAGAGGTGATTCGACTAAATGCGGACATAGGCTTCGACCACTGGTATGAGATGTACGGTGGAATGATCCCCTCCAATCACCGGCGCTGGTGTACGCGCGCCCTAAAGCTCAAGCCCTTCGAGCAACACTGCGGTGACGACGAAGTCATCAACTACGTCGGCTTGCGTGCCGACGAAGAGCGTAGTGGCTACATCAGCCACAAATCGAACATCAAGGCCGTCTACCCGTTCAAGGAAGATGGATTGATCCTTCGCGACATCGAAGACATCCTCAAAACTTCCGGCGTCGGCATGCCGCCGTACACGAAGTGGGGCCGGACTCGGTCAGGCTGCTATTTCTGCTTCTATCAGCAGAAGATCGAGTGGGTACGACTCAAAGAGACACACCCCGATCTCTACAACAAAGCCAAGGCATATGAAAAGCCGTTCGAGCCGACGGGAAACTTCTTCACTTGGAGCCAAGGGGAGAGCCTGGAAGAGCTGGAGCAACCGGCCAGGGTCGAGCAGATCAAACGCGAACATGTGATTCGCATACATCGGAAAGCTGCCCGCAAGGAGAACGCCACTCTGATGGAAGTCTTCGCGCAAAGTGAGCAGGCGGAGGAACCGGACGAAGATGACGATCAAGGTTGCTTGGTATGCCAACTTTGATGTCATTTTATTTTAACCACTTGGGCGCAACTCCCGAGGGCATGCTCGCGCGAGCATCGTTGAATGCGATTCCACTCCGCACACATGTCCCGATTGACGGCTCAGTTCCTCTCTGCGCCGCTGTGAAAGAAGCAAAATTATGGGGATAACCGTAAAGGCGCGCGTGCTGCTAGAACTGGGCGCCGAGCTGATCAGTTCAGACCAAATCGCGATCTACGAGTTGGTTAAGAACTCTTTAGACGCCCGTGCGACACGCATCGACGTCGACGTACATGTCACCTTGCAGCGCAGCGACTACCTGACCGTGCGGCAATCGCTGGAGAAGATGGCGGAGCGCAAGAGCAGGCCGACTGCGGAAGTCGTGCGACAGATGCTTGAGCCGGTGATCGAACTGACGGCGCCAAAGGCTAATAGGGACGCCTTGATTGACGCGGTGGTAGCGGCGAAGGACGGAGGCTTCATTGAAGCGCTCGACACGTCCTATGCCCTGCATAACTGGCTGGAGATCAAGGACGATGGCACCGGCATGTCGGAGGAGGATCTCGGCGGCATCTACCTGACTGTAGGTACAACCAATCGCTTGCTGGAGCGCGAAGAATCCGGACACACCGTCCTTGGCGAAAAAGGCATCGGCCGCCTGTCTGCGGTCCGGCTGGGTGACCTTCTTCGCGTACAAACATCGAAGAAGGGCGAAACGGTCTGGAACGAGCTGGAGATCGACTGGTCGGTGATCAAGAAGAAGCCGACGATGGATCTGAATGATTTTCCTGCGGCGCCAAAGCGGGGCCTCAAGAAGGCGAAGTCTTCGGATCACGGCACGGCGATACGTGTCTCCAATCTCACCAATGAGTGGTCGATGGACAAGCTGGAGTCCCTGGCCAAGACGGATTTCGCAAAACTGGTCGATCCGTTCGTAACCAGCTTCAGCCGGCCGAATGTCCGCCTGTTCTTCAATGGTCTGTCTGTCGACATTCCGGCGTTCCAGACGCGCCAGCTCACTTATGCGCACGCACGATGCACGGCAAATTTCGAGTTCCCCAAGGATGGCGAGCCGGTGTTGTCAGGCGAGGTGGTCTATAAGACCTATGGGCAAACCAAGGTCTTTCGGCTGGAAGGCATACACCTGTGGAGCGCGCTATCCCTGAAGGGGCGACGCCCCAAGGGGAAGGACAAGACACCACTGGCGCCGTCAGGAAGCCTGGTACACGGACTGGCGAGTCTTGGCTCGTTTTCAATGGAGGCGCACTGGTTCAACCGGCAGAAGCTTCGCATAGACAAGCCTGACGGATATGAGCTGGCGCTTCAGTGGCTCACGCGTTGGGGTGGTGGTTTGTTGCTGTATCGCGATCACTATCGCGTCTACCCCTATGCGGAAACCCGGGACGACTGGCTAGACCTGGACGGCGCCGCTCTGGCGACGACTGGCTACAAGATGAACCGAAAGCAGTTGGTCGGCGCGGTGCGCATTACCAGCCGGGAAAATCCGTTCCTCCAAGACCAGACCAATCGGGAAGGCTTGCGGGATACAGAGGAGAAGGCAGCGCTCATTGCATTGCTGCGCCACGTGCTCATCGTTGAATTCAAGAGCTACCTGAACTCCATTGAGGGTGCGCAGGACGAATCAGCCGCGAAGGAATTTCCAAAGCTTGAGAAGCGCCTTGAGGAAGCTCAGAAGCAAGCGGTCAAGCAGATCCAATACCTACGCACCAAGGTGGATGCGCCGGAAGATGTCCTGGCCATCAACACCTTGCTCGCACGTATCGCCGACATGTCCGAAGCATGGGAGCGCTCCAAGGTGACCGTGCGATCATACCAAGAGGATATTGACAAGTACATCCATCTGGCTGGCGTCGGGTTGATGACCGAGTTTATCTTTCATGAACTCAGCAGGCTTTCCAGCAACGCTCTCAAGGTGCTGCAAACCTACAAACCAGGAAACGCAGTCGAAGGGCGGAAGATTCGGACTTTGAAGGATCAACTGAGCACGCTCGAGCGCCGCATCAGGGTGCTGGATCCACTCTCCACCCCCGGTCGCCAGCGCAAAGAGAAGTTCGACCTTGTGCAAATGCTGCGCGATGTCGCGGAGGTTCACGAGCCGCAGTTTGAGCGGCACGAGATCGTGTGCGAACTGTCCGGTTTGGGAAGCAAGCCGGTCGAGATCAATGCGGTGCGCGGCCAGGTGCTGCAGATCGTAGAGAACTTCGTGGCCAACGCCGTCTATTGGCTGAAGCTGCAGGCGAGAGCAAAGGCGTTTGAGCCGGTCGTGTCCTTCGCGATCGACCGGCAAGCCAAGACATTCACGGTCCTGGACAACGGACCCGGCATTCCAGAAGATCGCGGTGACGAAGTCTTCAATGCATTTTTCAGTACCAAACCGTCCGGCGAGGGGCGGGGCATGGGTCTGTACATCGCAAAAAAACTCGCAGAAGGAAATTCCCTGGGGTTGACGCTCGCCGAGCCAGATGAGGAGCGCATCCACCACGGGTTTGTGGTCACCTACGGAGGAGCGGAGGATGGAGGCACTTGAGGGATTGATTAATAAGACATTCAAGAAGGTGATCGTTATCGACGACGCATATGCGCCGGCTGATGTCACGGACCTGGATGGAGACGCCGTAACCCGGTTCACGAATGCACTTCAGGACGACCCCAAACGGGTGTCGTTGCTGAAGAAGGAGTTCAAGCGGGCATCGCTCGATCCCAGTGTCCCCCGGGACATTGAGGAACTCACGCAGGATCAGGCGACTGTCCAGCGACTGTGGGCGTTGCGTGGGCGCAAGCCGTGGCTATGGCTGGGGGAGTCACTTTTCCTCCAGTATCTGGATGACGTGACGCAGAAGCTGAGCGACCTAGACGGCCTGGAGCAGCTGTTCGGGCGCTTCAAGTGGAAGGTCGACAAGCTGCCGCGGTTCGACAAGACTACGATGGATATCGCTTCTTGCCAGGTGATCTTCTTGGACTTCTTTCTGAAGGACGAGAAGGATGCGGAGCAGGCGCTTCAGCGCGCCGTTGAAATTGGCCACCTGATCGTCGTGGCACGCCAACAGGACAAGCTGACCAACTACCCGCTAATTGTTCTGATGTCGTCGCGCGCCGGCGCGGCCTCCAACCAGAAGGAGTTCAAGGAGCGTACTGGGTTGAGGGCCGACTTCTTCTGCTTCATTGAGAAGTCAGAGATCAACACGAAGATCAACGACAAGTTCGCCAGCCTGATGTCTCAGTACGAGGGAAAGCAGGCCTTGGCGCACCTGCTCGATGAGTACTGGCTGGCGGCAATCCGTTCAGCGCAGGCCCTCCGCAGCAATCTGGCCATGGTCGAACCGTCAGAACTTGCCTTGCTGCATGAAGCAGAGTTGGCTGTAGAGGGAGCGGTTCTGCCGGACTACCTCTCGTGGCTGGTTTCGGAATCGCTGGCGGCAGGCCTACTGGAGGACGCCAAGGTGAGAAAGCTTGGAGCAGCGCTTCCGAAAGCGATCGGACATAGCGCGTTTCCTGGCTCGGTGCCTCCAAGCAGCCGCATCGCCGACATGTTTGTGCGCTCAATCATGCGGCTGGATGTGAACGATGATATCGCCGAGACCAAGACTGTTTCCGTTGAATTGGGCGACCTCTTCGCGAAAATCGGGGCTGCGGGTGAGCCCGATGAGTTCTTGTTGGTGGTTGATCAAAGCTGTGACCTTGCCCGCCCAGACAGCAACAACAAAACGAATGTCTTGTGCCTTCAGTGCAAGCCACAACGCCTCAGCGACGTGGCCCTGGCCTTCTATCGGCACCCTACCTACCTGCCCGACAGTGCAATGGTTGACCTGGTGCATATGCAGCTGAATGGCGAATCCCGTTACTACTTGGCGAAGTGGGACATGGTCAATCCCGTTACGCGGAAGCTGGCGGACTTGCATCAACGGAAGAGAGGTCTCAAACGGTTGGCTCGGCTAAAGCCTGTTGGGGCGCTCGCACGGCAGGAGGGCTTGACACAGCGATTGGGTCGTATTGGCGAGCCTGTGGCTCCGCCTCATGTCACGGCGTACCGCGCGAAACTGGTCTTGCATGGAAAGGATGACTTTAAGCGAGAGTTTGATGCCACGAAAGAAGCCTGGGCGTCCGTAGTTATTGTCCAAGGGCGGCACATGCCTATGGCGGTTGAACAGATCCCTGCGGAAAAAGGCGGCGAGCAAGCGAAGCCAAAAAGCGTTAAGAACCTGAAGACATCGACGACTCTCAGCTTGACGTCCGACTTCGGCGAATACCTGTTACGCAAGCTCGACAAGGCCAAACTCGGCGATGTCCAAGCGTCGTCGCAGGGTAGCATTCTGATCGACAACATTAAAGTCGGTGCGGTGCAACGGTTAACGCTTAACGCCGGCGACAGTGATCCGGGGCCTGATCAAGCTGTCAAGAAGGCTGCGATGCAGAAGCCGAAGGGAATGATCCACGTCGTTTTCGACAAGAGTGTTCCGGAGACGCTCAAGGCACAGCCCATTGTTCTGCTTCTGACCCCCTACGAAAAAGAGAATCTAGGCGACTAATCAGCTCACGGAGAGGCGGTGCAGGGGCGGCGCCTGCCTCTGAGGCCATTGCACCGTGATCACCCGGGCGGCTGTGAGGTGGGCAGTCAGTGGATCGAAGCCATTGACACGCAACGCTTCCGATAGCGCGTCTATGCCGTGCGAGGTGTACCACTTCGTGGCCCCTGGGGGTTCTGAACCATCGTGATAGCATGCACGGTAGCGTCTTTCCATCGTGTTTTTGCCGCCAAAGCGAGCATCCATGCGGGTTGGCGGAGTGTTCCGGACTGCCCCGTCCACGCCTACTTGTATCTGACACGCTGGAGCCCGCCCTCTTGGGTTTTCATGCGCAGTCTTGAGACGCATCCTTTCGACATCGCTCGTCAAAGGATCATCCATGGTTTTCCATCAATCTCTGCCCACCCCAAACACATCCAAAGCCCCACCTGCTTTCTACCGTTTGCGCGACGTGATGCGCATCACCGCGCTCAGCCGATCAACAATCTATCGGCGCGTCGCCGAGGGCCGCTTTCCAGCGCCCGTCCACCTGGGTGGGCGGGCTTCTGCCTGGCAGTGCGCCTCACTGCAATTGTGGATCAACAACCCCGAGGGATACCGCACATCCACTCTGCAAGACTGAGACTTGACATACCCCAAGCGCACAACAATCATGCTGTGCGCCTCTTGTCCTTCAAGTGGCGCACATTGTCAGCCAGGACGGGTTCCTTGCCCTTCGCAAGCTCATCCAGAAAATCTGCCCATAGCTGCACCATCTCGCGCCTTTGCGCGAGGAACGTGGCACGGTCATAGCTGCCACCCAGTTCCTCGTCGGAAACGTGGGCCAGGTGCCTTTCGATAACATCCCGGTCCCAGCCCAGGTATTCGCGGATCATGGTGCGGGCTGTCGCACGAAAGCCGTGACCGGTGATCTGCTCCTTCGTGTCATAACCAAGCGTGCGCAGCGCACTGTTGATTGTGTTATCGCTCATGTACCGCGTCGCCTCCGAGCGCTTCGCCATGCTGCGGAAAATTGGCCCGGTTGGTCCCGTCAGTGGTTGAATGTCCTGCAGGATCTCCAACGCCTGCCGTGGCAACGGCACCAGATGGGTCGGTGTCCGACTGTCACGCTTCTGCCATTCCCGCAGTTTCATCTTCTCGGGTGGGCAGCGCCACATCTTTTGCTCGAAGTTGATGTCTTCCCAATGGGCCAGTCGCAACTGCCCAGGCCGCTGGAACAGCATGGGCGCCAGTTGCAGCGCGGCGCGCGTCAGAACATTGCCCTTGTAGGCCTGAATATCGCGCAATAGCTGCCCCAGTTGCTTGGGATCGGTGATGGCCGCGTAATGACGGCTGCGCGGCGGTGGCAAGCCCGCTGTACGGGCGTTGACGAAATTCCGGGCTGGCTCCAACGTTCCGGTATCAACAGAGTACTGGTACACGTGCTGTACGGCCTCGCGCACGCGCTGTGCCGTCTCAAGGTTGCCGCGCTCCTTGATGCGGTGCAAGCAGCGAACAACCTCTGTGGGCTTGATGGCCTCCACTGGCAAGTGGCCAATCCACGGGAAAACATGCAATTCCAGATGCCGGATCACCTTTTCGGCATAGCCCGCTGACCACTGACGGTCTTTTTTCGCTTGAGCATGCCATGCGCGTGCCAAGAGTTCAAAGGTATTGAGCCGGGCGACTCGATCACGCTCGTCTTCCGCACGACGCGCTTCCCTGGGATCAACGCCACCG
>Ga0172380_10004001_pt1 | contig 19471 bp, 19 predicted proteins | sample Leawe162metaG_FD_119747 | JGI IMG/M metagenome (GOLD analysis project Ga0172380, IMG submission 119747) | Leachate microbial communities from a municipal landfill in Southern Ontario, Canada - Leachate well 162 metaG | ecosystem: Engineered > Solid waste > Landfill > Unclassified | place... | reverse complement strand
TTCAACAGCCGGACGGCTGGTCATCCCGCGCTCAGCCCACCTCGGCGCTGCGTTGTCCGGGCAGGGCGCTGCGTTGTCCGGGCAGGGCGCGCAGGCGCAGGCGCACGGGGCCGCGGGCGACCCGGATGTCGACGATCTCCTCCTGCTGCAGGGCTTCGATCGTGCCCGAGTCGGCCAGTTGAGCGGAGATGGTGCGGACCGGGCGCATGAGGTCGTGCCAGTGATAGCCGCTGCGGGTTGCCAGCGTCTGTGCGGCTTCGCTGACGCAAATCGTGCGGCCAGGGCCGCGCGCGATCAGCAGCTCAAGCACGCATTCGCGGATTCGCTCGGCGAACGCATCGCCCATCATGTCCTGGTCATTCAAATCGGGAATCCTGCGGATCGTCAACAAGGCTGTCCCTCGGCGCCATGCGCAGATCTTCCTGATCTGCGTGTTTCCCCTTGTTGCTTCCGTATCGCCCCCGACGAGCGAAAGCGGCCCGATCATACCGCGACTTCATGCTGATTTTTCAAGCCCTTGCGCGGAATGGTTCGAGTGGCGCTCAGGATCTGGCGCATTCGCGGGTACCATGGGGCGTCCCGTACAAAGGTTGGCCGGCATGCACATCGTCTATCGCGCCGCTTCCATCATCGATGCCAACCTGGTCAGGATGGCGCTGGAAAGCGTGGGCGTGATGGCCTTCGTCAATGGCGCTTTCCTGACCGGGGCGGCCGGTGAATTGCCGGTCAATGGCCTGGTCAGCGTCATGGTTGCCGATATCGACATCGAGCGCGCGCGGCCGATCGTGGAGGAGATCGACCAGGCGCTGAGCGCCGAGGTGGATCCTTCCGATGGCCGGTTTTTCGACCTGCCCGGCGCGGCGACACCCTGAGCCGGTATGTCATCCCAATAAAGCGCAAGTCGGGGAGGCGCATGAATCTCGGTCAATGGATCCGTGACGTGGCGGATTTCCCGAAGCCCGGAATCGGCTTCAAGGATCTGACTCCGCTGCTGGGTGATGGCGCGGCATTTGCCGAATCGATCACGCAACTGGTACGGCCGTTCCGCGATCTGCAGGTTTCCTGCGTCTGCGGCATCGAGGCGCGCGGATTCATCTTTGGCGCGGCGGCGGCCATCGCGCTGGGCAGTGGATTCGTGCCGCTGCGCAAGCCGGGCAAGTTGCCGGCGCAATCGATCGGCACCGACTACGCACTCGAATACGGCAGTGATCGCCTGGAGATGCATGCCGATGCCGTCAGTCCGGGCCAGCGCGTCCTCCTCGTCGATGACGTGCTGGCCACCGGCGGGACCCTGGAGGCCGCGACCCGCCTGCTTTCCATGGTCGGCGCGGAGATCGTCGGTGCCGCGCTGCTCGTCGAGATTGTCGCGCTGGGTGGCCGCGCGCGCTGGCGCGAATCGGCGCCGCTGCATTCCGTCATCGTCTTCGATTGATGGAATCGAATAGACGTCCATACGTCTTGACGTCCAATTGTATGATGTGTAGAGTCGGCGTCGTTCATCGAGATCGGCGGAGGGACTGGCCCTTTGATGCCGAGGCAACCACAGCATGCGCTGACGGTGCCAACTCCAGCGGGAATGATCCCGGGAGATGAGCTGCGTTCCGCCCTGCGGAGCGTCGCCGCTCCCTGTACGCAACGGCAGAGGGCGTCATGGCGGCGATACCAATCAGCAAACAGCTTGTCGAGGACGCTTGTCCTTCACCCTTGCGCGGCGTCTTGCCGTTGCGCGGATTCAGCCTGGCCTGTGGCCTGAAACTCGACAATGGCGCATTGGCCTGGCAATCCTGGGGCACGCAGCATGCGCCGGTGGTCATCGTCCTTGGCGGCATTTCGGCCGGTCGCGACCTGGCTGGCTGGTGGGCCGCGCAGTGTGGCCCGGGCCGGGCGCTGGACCCGCGCCATCAGCGCCTGATCTCGATCGACTGGATCGGCGGTTCCGATGCTTCCAGCGGTCCGCGCAACGACGAGGAATTCGTGCCGGTCGACAGCCTCGATCAGGCGCATGCGATCCTGCTCCTGCTCAACCATCTGGGCCTCGCCCAGGTCGATGCCGTGATCGGCTCCTCCTACGGCGGTTGCGTGGCCCAGCACCTGGCCAGCCTGCTTGGCAGCCGCCTGGCGCGGCTGGTCGTGATTGGCACCGCGCATCGGGCGAGTCCGTGGGCGTTGGCGCTGCGCACCTTGCAGCGCGCCGGGGTCGAGTCAGCGCGCACGCCGCAGGATCGGCGCAGTGCCCTGGCGCGGGCGCGGCAGCTGGCCGTGCTCGGCTATCGCACGCCGGCCGAACTGGAGTGCCGCTTCGGCGAGTCCGATCCGTCCAGCGGCGTGCTGCGCTGGCTGGCCGTGCATGGCGAGCGCTTTGTTTCCTGCTTCAGTGCGGCAAGTTTCCTCTGCCTGTCGCGCTCGCTCGATCATCACCAGTGCGAGCCTGCCGCGATCCGCGCACGGACCACGGTGGTTGCCATCGACGAGGATCTGCTCGTGCCGGTTTCCCTGGCGCAGGATTTCGTCAGCCGCATCGGCAGCCACGCCCGCCTGGCGAGGATCTCGTCAGCCTACGGCCACGATGCCTTCATCAAGGAGGAGGGCGCGATTGCGGCCATCCTTGAAGCCAGTCTTGCCACGGAGATCAACGCATGAGCAGCTCCAGTCCCGCCACCCGTGCCGTGCGCGCCGGCGTCGATCGTGATTCGAGCTTTGGCGCGGTGATGCCGCCACTGGTCTTGTCGACCAATTTCAGCTTTGCCGGCTTCGGCGAGAAACGTCGCTACGATTACTCGCGTTCGGGCAATCCGACCCGCGACACGCTGGCCGGCGCCTTGGCCGATCTCGAAGGCGCTGCCGGTGCCGTGGTCACGGCAACCGGCATGGCCGCGATCACCCTCGTCGCCGCCTTGCTCGAACCCGGCGACCTGCTGGTTGCCCCGCACGATTGCTACGGCGGAACCTGGCGCCTGTTCGACGCGCAGGCCAACCGTGGCCTTTATCGCGTTGCCTTCGTCGATTTCCACGATCCACTGGCACTGGCTGCCGCGCTCGCCGAAAAGCCAAGGCTGGTGTGGATCGAGACGCCGTCGAATCCATTGTTGCGCATTGTCGATATCCGCCACATTGTCGAATCGGCGCATGCGGTCGGTGCGCTGGCAGTGGTCGACAACACCTTTCTCTCACCGATCCTGCAGCGACCGTTTGATTTCCATGCCGACATCGTCGTGCACTCGACAACCAAGTACATCAATGGCCATTCCGATGTCGTCGGCGGTGCCGTATTGTGGCGCGATGCGGCGCTGGGCGAGAAGCTGGCCTGGTGGTGCAACTGCCTGGGCGTTGCCGGTGCGCCCTTCGACAGCTACCTGACCCTGCGCGGCCTGCGCACCTTGAAGGCGCGCCTGACCGTGCACGAGGCGAATGCACGCGCCCTGGCCGATCTGCTCGATCGCCATGTCGCCACGCGCGTGGTGCACTACCCGGGCTTGCCGAGCCATCCGGGCCATGCCCTGGCCAGGCGCCAGCAATCCGGGTTTGGCGCCATGCTCAGTTTCGAGCTGGAAGGTGGCGAAGCGGCGGCGCGGATTTTCGTCGAGGACCTCGAATATTTCACCCTGGCCGAATCACTCGGCGGCGTGGAGAGCCTCATCTGCCACCCGGCCGGCATGACCCATGCCGCGATGTCCGCCGAGGCACGGCGTCGCGCCGGTATCGCCGATGGCCTGTTGCGTATTTCGGTTGGCATCGAGGATCAGGCGGATCTGCTTGGCGACATCCAGGCCGCGCTTGATCGCGTTGCCGCGGCGATCCCGCGGCGCGCATGGTCGGCTGCGTGATGTGGTCAGTCGAAATCGGCGAGCAGGGCGGTACGCGTTTCGCCGGTGACTTCGGTTTGTTCGAGGCAATGCGGATGCGTGCTGGCAAAGTGCAAGGCGGCTCCGGCACGCAGCGCGGCGATCATCTCGCGGCTGAACTCGAAGCGCAGGAAATGCACGGCTGAAGTCTTGGTTTCGTTGCTGCGATCCATGTCCTCGTCGGCAATCGCCTTGACCGGCGGATAGCCGGCGACAGTTGCCGTGAGCTGGTCCTCGACGTGCAACATCTTTTCCAGCTCGAGCTTGCGCCGCTCGACATCGTCGAACTCGATGAGCATGGTCGCCTTGAGGTTGCTGCCGTCCGGGATCAGCGGGTTGTAGGCATCGAGTTCCTCGTTGATCGGCGCGGCTTCGAAGATGCGCTCGATGCGCAGCATCTCCTGGATCTGGTACTGCACGGTCAGCCGATCCTCGAACAGCAGGCTGATGTGCGCACCCAGCGCGACCTTGCGGTTGCGCTTGTGGGCGAGGACCTGCGCGCGGAACGCGGGGCGCGCGGTGGCATAGTCTTCGAGGCGGTACAAGTCGGCCCGGGTCAGCTTCTGCATGGTCAGATTCCGTAGGCGTGGCGCAACAGCGAGATTGGACTTTCCGCGTGCGGGCTGTCGCCGATGCCGTGCGCAACGTGCGCGGCGGCCATCGGGCAATCGCTGGCGAAGTGCGCGGCCTCGGCTTGCTTGACCCGGGTTTCGACCGGCTTGGCGATCTTGCGCGAGATGGCATAGCTGGCTTTCTTCACGCCATAGGTGCCGTCATGGCCGGAGCAGCGTTCGATCATCTCGATCTCGGTGCCGGTGACGAGCTTGAGCACGTCGCGGGTTTTCGGACCGATGTTCTGCACCCGCTGGTGGCAGGGCGCGTGATAGGCGATCTTGCCGAGCGGATTGGCAAATTCGAGATCGAGCAGGCCCGCCTGATGGCGTTGCCAGAGGTATTCGAACGGATCGAACAGATGGCGCTTGACCAGTTGCACGTCCTCGTCATCGGGAAACATCAGCGGCAGTTCCTGGCGGAACATCAGCACGCAGGAGGGGATTGCCGCGGTGATGTCCCAACCGTCGCGCACGGCTGCGGCGAGCACCGGGATGTTCTTCTCCTTGTAGCGGGCGACGGTTTGCAGGTCGCCATGCTCGAGCTTGGGCATGCCGCAGCAGACTTCGCGCTCGACGAGTTTCACGGCGATGCCGTTGTGGCGCAGGATCGCGGCAAGATCCTCGACCGCCTGTGGATAGGAGTAATTGCAGTAGCACGTCGCGAACAGCGCGACCTTGCCGCGCGTGCGTCCGGCGGTGCTGATCGTGTTGGCACGGCCATCGAAATCACGCAGGCGCCGGCGTGCGTTGTCGGCGTGGTATTCGGGTACGCGTGCCTCGCGATCGACGCCGAGGGCCTTTTCAAGCAGGGCGCGCGTCGGCTTGGCCCGGTTCGCGGCATTGACCACGTTGACCACCAGCGGAATCGAGGCGAGCTTGCCAACCGTGGTCGTGCTGGACAGCAGCTTTGTCGCCATGCCGGTTTCGCCATTGCGATGCTTTACCGCCTTGGCGCGCAACATCAGATGCGGAAAATCCACGTTCCACTCATGCGGCGGAACATACGGGCACTTTGTCTGGTAGCACAGATCGCACAGGTAGCAATGATCGACCACCTTGGCGTAATCCGCCTTGGCCACGCCATCGACTTCCATGGTCGGTGATTCATCGACGAGGTCGAAGAGGGTCGGGAAGGCGTGGCAAAGGCTGACGCAGCGACGACAGCCATGGCAGATGTCGAAGACGCGTTCGAGTTCCTTGTCGAGTGCGGCCTGGTCGTAGAACTCGGGGTTCTTCCAGTCCAGCGGATGACGCGTCGGTGCATCGAGGCTGCCTTCGCGCGGACCTGCGGATTCGTTGGCCATGGGATTCCTTGCAGTCGCATCGAAGCTGCGGGGAGCGCGCCGGTTGGCCAGACGCGCGTTCTCTATGGCGCCGATCGCAACCCGTTGCCGCGGGTTGCGATCAGGCAGGTCGATCAGCTGTTGACTTCACCCAGTGCCCGGGTAAAGCGGTTGGCGTGCGAGCGCTCGGCCTTGGCCAGGGTCTCGAACCAGTCGGCGATTTCCTCGAAACCTTCCTCGCGCGCGGCCTTGGCCATGCCCGGATACATGTCCGTGTACTCATGGGTTTCACCGGCAATTGCCGATTTCAGGTTGCTGACCGTGTCGCCGAAGGGCAGGCCGGTCGCCGGATCGCCGACCTTCTCGAGGTATTCGAGATGGCCGTGGGCATGGCCGGTCTCGCCCTCGGCGGTCGAGCGGAACACCGCCGCGACATCGTTGTGGCCTTCGACATCGGCCTTCTGCGCGAAATACAGATAACGGCGATTGGCCTGGGATTCGCCGGCAAACGCGGCTTTCAGGTTTTCTTCGGTACGCGAGCCTTTCAGATTGCTCATGGTGGTTCACCTCTTGGCATGCGGCTGGAGATGGGATCGGCCGTGGTCGCGGCTCGATTCAGGAACCCTAGCACCGCGACCACCCTGCTGGAAATTGATTGCTTCGATCAGATCGATTGACGCGCTCGATGGGTTTTCGGCGGATTCAGCGGTGGAACTGGCCGCTGGCCTCGGGCTGGAAAGAGATGCCGGTGACGCGCAGGCGCAGGCTGCGCCCACCCGGAACCTTCCAGTCGATCGACTGGCCGACGCGCAGTCCGAGCATGGCGCTGCCGACCGGTGCCAGCACCGAGATCTTGTTCGCCGCCGTATCGGCATCGCGCGGATAGACCAGGCTGATTTCACGCGACTCGCCACTGGTCTCGTCGACAAAGGTCGCCACCGAATTCATGGTGATCACATCGCCCGGCATTTCCGCCGGATCCAGCACATTTGCACGCGCCAGCTCGGCGCGCAGGGAAGTGCTGCCCGGTGAGTCTCGATGCGACGGCTGCTCAAGGAGTTCCTCGATGCGCTGGAGGTCGAGACTCGAAATCACGATGGCGGGGGCGTTGTCGTTCACGTTGGTTCCTGGAATGGTCAAGCGATTGGTGAAAAATGGAGCGCCAACGCTAGCTGATCGAGGGGGCAAGCTCAATCATCATGCGCTGGCGCGGACAGGCGGTCAGGCCGGGTCGATTCCCGGATCGAGCAGGCCATCCGGCAATTGTCGGAACAATTCGGCAAAGTCGCCAAGGAAACCGTGCATCGCCGAGCTCTTGCGCCAGAGCATGGCGATGTGCCGGGCCGGCGGACGCCCGAGAAATTCGACCAGGCGCACCTGCTCGACTCGGGCCACCGGCGGCTTCACCGCCAGCACCGGCAGCAGGGTGATGCCGACGTTGGCGGCGACCATCTGCCTTAGTGTCTCAAGACTCGTCGCGCGAAACCCGCTTTTCTCGCCGGCACCGGCCAATTGGCACACCTCGAGCGCCTGGTCACGCAGGCAGTGGCCGTCTTCGAGCAGGAGCAGGTTCTGGTCGGCCAGGTCATCGAGCTTGATGGAGCGGTGCCGGGCCAGTGGATTGCCCTCCGGAACCGCCAGCACGAAGGGTTCATTGAACAGCTTTTCGACATGCAGTTGCTGGTCGTGCACGGGCAGGGCAAGGATGCCGGCGTCGATGCGGCCCTCGCGCAGCTGGCGCAGGATGACTTCGGTCTTTTCCTCGACCAGCAGCAGTTCCAGGCGCGGAAAGCGCTCGCGGATCCGCGGGATGACGTGCGGCAGCAAGTAAGGCCCCAGGGTCGGGAAGATGCCCAGTCGCAGCGTGCCCGATTCCGGATCCAGCGTGCGCCGCGCGATCAGGCGGATCTGCTCGACCTCGTTGAGCACGTCGCGCGCGCGCTGCACGATCTCGCGGCCAACCTCGGTCAGCAGCACCTTGCGTGGCGTGCGCTCGACCAGGGCAACGCCCAGTTCGTCCTCCAGCTTCATGATCTGTGTCGACAAGGTCGGCTGGCTGACAAACGCCGCCTCGGCTGCGCGGCCAAAGTGCTTGTGCTCGGCGAGAGCGACCAGATATTTGAGATCACGAAGATTCATAGAGACATTCTTTGATTGGCACAGGCTATCGAAAGAATGGTAACAATCAATTGGATTGATTGAAAGCCTCCTGCCAGAATGTCCGTCATGGATTGGCCCTGGCCAGTCCCTCGATTCCCCAACCCCGCAAGGAGATTCCCATGCTGACCGTCGGCGACAAGTTCCCGGAATTCAATCTCAAGGCCACCGTTTCCACCGAAAGCGTGGAAAAGGCGTTTGCCAACATCACCAACAAGACCTATGCCGGCAAGTGGCTGCTGGTGTTCTTCTATCCGAAGGATTTCACCTTTGTCTGCCCGACCGAGATCAAGGGCTTTGGCGACCTGAACAGCCAGTTTGCCGACCGTGACACCCAGGTGCTGGCGGCCAGCACCGACAGCGAGTTCGTGCACCTGGCCTGGCGCAAGGACCACAAGGACCTCCACGACCTGCCGTTCCCGATGCTGGCGGATACGGCCAAGCGCCTGACCACGGCACTTGGCATCCTCGATGAGGAAGAAGGCGTGGCCAAGCGCGCGACGTTCCTGGTGGATCCGGAAGGCGTGATCCAGTTTGCCTACGTCACCGCCGGCAGCGTCGGGCGCAACCCGCAGGAAGTCCTCCGCGTTCTCGATGCCCTGCAGACCGATGAACTCTGCCCGTGCAACTGGAACAAGGGCGACGACGTGCTCAAGGCTGCCTGATCCATCGCCGGGAACGCCTTCGTGACGAATTGTCACGGCACTTGAGATCGGGAAAGCCATCCCTACATCAGGTGGACGTTCTCCAGGGTGATGCGGTGTGGCCAAGCCGACCCGTCACCCGACAGTCAGGACGGCGTCGTACCTCCCCTCCCCTCGACGTCGTCCCGGGCGGCGGGTTCCTCCCCGAACCCGTCGCCCCCTTTTTTCACACCCAGGACTTGATCCGACCTCGGCCGGCCGATCGCGGCTGCCGATGCACACAGGAGAAACGCATGAATCTCAATGAACTGAAGACGCGCTTGCCCGACTACGCCAAGGACCTGCGCCTCAACCTCGATTCGGTACTGAGCGAAACCGGCGCGCCTGGCCTCAATGCCCGGCAGATCGGAATCATCGCCCTGGCCAGCGCGATCGCCTCGCGCCACGCCCCGCTGACCGCGGCCGTGAACCAGCACTTTGCCGGAACCCTGAGCGAGGCCGAGGCCAATGCGGCACGCGCCGCCGCCGCGATCATGGGCATGAACAACATCTATTACCGCTTCAACCACCTCGTCGGCGACGCCGAATACGGCAAGCTGCGTGCAAACCTGCGCATGAACGTGATGGCCAATCCCGGCTGCGAGAAGGTCGATTTCGAACTGGCCTCGCTGGCCGTGTCGGCCATCAACGGCTGCGGCATGTGCCTTGAATCCCACGAGAAGACCCTGCGCAAGCACGAGGTCCCGGTGTTGACAATCCAGAGCGCGGCACGCATTGCCGCCGTCATCCACGCCGTCGCGGTGGCCAGCGAACAAGCCGACGCCGCAGCCAAGGGTGCTGCGGATGCGGTCGACAGCGAACAAGTGGACGTCGCAGCCTGAATCCAGCGGGGGAACGGCCTGCATTCCAGGGAGGAATGCAGGCCGTTTTTTTCTGTGATTCCAAAATGCCCTTCCTGCAGTTGATCTGTCGCGCAGGTGACGACGAATGCTTGGATGCAGAGGGCAACCTGGGTTCCTCGTCGCGGCCCACACCCCCGCACGTCCAATTGTCCGGGTCAACAGGCTGTTGAAAGTCTACTCGGTCGGCACGATCCGGCGGCAAAACGAGCCTCAAAATGCTCATTTGCCGCATGTGAACTGCGTTTTTTCGGCCCGTTTCGCCTTGTCTCGCACTCGCCTGAGCGAATTTGAACAGCCTGTTAAGATGCTGCCGCCTCCGCCACGGAACTCCCCCCGATGAGTGACGAACCGCGACCGCCGCTGACCTACGCCCAGATCCCGGAACGCAACACCGCCGACAATGTCCTGCGCACGGCCCAGCAGCATCATGTGCAGTTGTCGGCGATGGCCGATACCAAGGCCAACATCATCATCACCGTGTCCTCGATCGTGCTGACCCTCTCGCTGGGTCGCCTGACCGATCCGGAGCTGCGCGTTTCGGTGCTGATCCTGGCAAGTTTCACCCTGGTCGCGCTGCTCCTGGCCATCCTCGCCGTGTTGCCGAAATACCGACCGATCCGCCTCAAGGATGACGCGCTGCCGGCGCATTTCAACATCCTGTTCTTCGGCCATTTCGCGGAGCTTCCACGCGAGCGCTACCTGGCCGAGATCAACAAGGTGCTGATGCCGGACGGCACGCCGTACAAGACCTGGGCCGCCGACATCTATTCGCTTGGCATCTACCTCTCGCATCACAAGTACCGCTACCTGCGCTACAGCTATCTGTTCTTCCTGACCGGCTTCATCCTTGCCTGTCTCGAACAAGCCTGGCGTCTGGTCACGCACTGAGCGCGACACGCGCAATAACCGGCAACCCCGTCGAGCGACCGTTGTCGTTGCACAAGAATGCTGCATGCCTGGAGGGAGTTGCTCATGCGTGGACTGATCCTGTTGCTGGCGATGACGATTGCGGGCCTGGGCCATGCCGCCGCGCCGGCCATTCCGGTTGATCTCGATGCCTGGCGGGGCTGGGTGCTCAAGGACCAGGAGTTCCGCGCCTGTCCCTTGCTGGCCGGCAACCAGGGCCAGGCACCGGCTGACTTCATCTGCGCCTGGCCCGGCGTGTTGCGCATCGACGCCGATGCAAAGGGCGCATCGATCAGCCAGCGGTGGCATGTCGAGGTCGAGGGCTGGGTGCCCTTGCCCGGCAGCCAGGAGCATTGGCCACAGCAGGTCAGTGTCGATGGCAAGCCGGCACCGGTGGTCGATCGTGGCGGACCGAATGTCTGGCTGGGCGTGGGCGAGCACGAACTGCGCGCGCGCATGGCCTGGTCCGAGCGCCCGCAGACCTTGCAGGTGCCGACCGCGGTGGCACTGGTCGCGCTGGTGGTCGATGGCAAACCGGTGGCGCCGTTGCAGCGTTCCGGCAATGAACTCACGCTCGGTCGCGGCGCGGCCGCGGCAATTGAAGCCGACAGTGCCGAGCTGCGCGTGTTCCGCATGTTTCGCGATGACATTCCCGGTGAATTGACCACCGAGCTGCGCATCTACGCCTCCGGCCAGGCGCGCGAGGAAGTGTTCGGCCCGGCCTTGCCGGAAGGATTCGTGCCGCTGGCCCTGGACAGCGAAAGCTGGGCGGTACGCCTGGACGACGAGGGTCGCCTGCATGTGCAGGTGCAGCCCGGTGACGACACCATCACCCTGACCGCACGCGCTTTCGCGCCGATCAGCAAATTGACCGCACGCATTCCCGAACATTGGGCGAAACAGGAAATCTGGAGCTACGAGTCGGTGCCGGCGCTGCGCGTGACCAGCATCAGCGGCGCGATCCAGGTCGATCCGCGCCAGGCCGATGTGCCGAACGAATGGAGTGGCCTGCCGGCCTACGCGATGAACGATGGCGACAGCCTCGACATCGAGCAGCGCACGCGCGGCCTCGACGATGCGCTTGGCAATCGCCTCAATCTGCAGCGCGAGGCCTGGCTGGATTTTTCCGGGGAAGGCTGGTTTGCGCGTGATCGCATCAACGGACAGATGCTGAGCGGCTGGCGTTTCGATCTGGCGCCGCCGTTCACCTTGCAGCGTGCCAATGCCGACGGCAGCAATGGCGAGGACGGTGCCTTGCTGATCACCCGCGGGGCGGAGGCGGGCATGAGCGGTGTCGAATGGCGTACGCCCCTGGTCAACCTGAGCGCCGGCATGCGCATCGAACCGGCACGAGGTTCGCTGCCGGTCAGCGGCTGGCGGCAGACCTTCGATCAGGTCTCGACTACCTTGCACCTGCCTTACGGTTACCGATTGCTTGCCGCCCCCGGCAGCGACAAGGCCAGCGGCAGCTGGATGTCGCGTTGGACCCTGCTCGATGTATTCCTGGCTGCCATCATCGTCCTACTTGGCGCGCGCCTGTTTGGCTGGATCGGCGGCGCAACGACCCTGGTGTTCCTGCTGCTGGGATATCAGGAAGGTGGCGCGCCGTTGTGGACCTTGCTGGCGGTTTTCGCGCTGGCCCTGGTTGCACGTGCCCTGCCGAATGGTCGCCTGGCAACGGCAGCGCGCTGGTTGCGCGCGGCAGCGGTCATCCTCCTGCTGGTCTTCGCCGTGCCGTTTGCGGCAAACCAGTTGCGTCTGGCCTTGTATCCGCAACTCGAGTCCGGCGGCGGGGGAATTGGATTCGACGCGCCGGTTTCCGATGGCGGCATGTTCGGGGAGACATACGAAAGAAATAAAGTGGCCAACGCACCGATGATGGCACCGCCGCCAGCGCCGGCACCTGCCGCGCAGACAGCAGGAGCCGACACATATTCCCAATCGAGGGATGAGCGGCTGGAGAAGATCATCGTCACCGGCTCGCGCATCAGAAGGGTCGACGTGATCAGCAAATACAGCCAGTCAACCGTCGTGCAGACCGGTGGCGGCGAACCCGGCTGGCAGCTCGGCAGTCGCTATGACCTGAGCTGGAGCGGACCGGTGCTGCCCGATCAGGAAGTGCGCCTGGTGATTGCCTCGCCATGGATGGTGCGCCTGCTGCGGGTGATCCTCGCCGCCGCACTTGGCGCGCTGCTTTGGTGGATCGTGCGTGGCACGCCATGGCGAGCGCGGGCGGGCAGGGCAAATGCACTGGCCGGCCTGATCGTGCTCGGCGCGGGCATGTCCTGCGTGACGCTGGCGCAGGCAGCGGACTATCCCTCCGATTCCATGCTCCAGCAACTGCAGGCGCGCCTCACCGAAGCCCCGAAGTGCGGGCCGCTTTGTGCCAATCTTGCCAATGCGGAGATTTCCGTGGCTGGCGACAACCTCGTCGTGGCGCTGGAAATCCATGCGTTGACCCGACTCGCCGTACCGATACCGGTCGATGACAAGGCCTTGTCGACACGTTCGATCACCCTTGATGGTGCGGCTGTCCAAGGCGTCGTCGTCGGTGCGGGCAAATCCCGCGTCGCCGTCGATCGCGGCGTGCATCGGCTGGTGTTGAACTACACGATCAGCGGTGATCGCATTGCCCTGGCGTTTCCGATGATGCCGGCGAAGCTGCATTTTTCCGGCGATGCCTGGCAAGCCAGCGGCATTGCCGATGAGCGCCTGCTGACGGAAACCCTGACCCTGGTGCGTGCGCGCGCCAATGCCGATGCTTCGGGTGTCGTCGCCAGCGTGCAGCGTTTCCCGCCCTATGTGCGGGTCACGCGAAGGCTGAGTCTCGATCTGGACTGGGGCATCGACAACAATGTCGAGCGTCTCGCCCCGAGCGAAGGCGGCTTCACGGTCAATCTGCAAACCCTCGCCGGCGAGCATGTGTCGACGCCGGGCCTGAAGGTGCGCGATGGCAAGGCGATCCTCGGCATCGCTGATGGCGAAGATCATGCGGGTTGGAGCAGCACGCTGGAAAAAGCCGACACGCTCAGCCTGACCGCTCCCGACCTCGGCAGTCATGCCGAAGTCTGGAAGATCCTTGTCAGTCCGACCTGGCATGTCGAGTTCAGCGGCGTGCCGGAAAGCGCGGCAACCGGCCAAAGTGCGGACGACGACTACCACGAGTTCGAATTCCATCCCTTGCCCGGCGAAACACTGACCCTGCGCGTGAGCAAGCCGGTTGCCGTGGACGGCGCGACGCGGGCGATCGATACGCTCGCCCTGGCCAGCGATTTCGGCCTGCGTGCGCGCACGCACACGCTGGGCTTCTCCCTGCGTGCCAGCCAGGGCGGCGAGCAGATGATCAGCCTGCCCAGGGATGCCGAGTTGCTCGGTGTCAGTCGTGATGGCCAGACCATTGGCGCACGCACGCTCGACGGAAAACTGAGCCTGCCGATCGTTCCGGGTACGCAGAGATATGAAATCCGCTTTCGCGACAATGCGGAGATGACCACACGCATCGCCACGCCGGAAATTTCCCTCGGCCTGGCAGCAGCCAACATCAGTCTCGCCATCAGTCTTCCCGGCGACCGCTGGCTGCTCGCGGCATTCGGCCCGGCCGTCGGCCCGGCCGTGCTTTTCTGGGGCGAGTTGCTGGTGGCGATCGTGCTGGCCTGGCTGCTGTCGCGCTGGCACAAGGGCCCGCTGCGCTTCCATCACTGGCTGTTGCTTGTGCTTGGCTTCTCGACCTTCTCGTGGCTGGCCTTGCTGGTGGTCGTGGGCTGGTTGTTTGCCCTCGACTGGCGCGGACGCAGCGCGCCCAAGGCCAACTGGAAGTTCAACTTCACCCAGCTTGGCCTGGCACTGTTGACCGTGATTGCCCTGGTCTGCCTGTTCGAGAGCATCCGCAACGGCCTGCTTGGCAGTCCGGACATGGTCGTGCGCGGCAATGGTTCGTGGGCCAACCACCTGCAATGGTTTGCCGATCGCAGCAGCGATGCCTTGCCGGTGGCAAGTGTCATATCGCTGCCGCTGTGGGTTTACAACGTGATCATGCTGTTCTGGGCACTGTGGCTGGCTTGGGCCGTGGTCGGCTGGTTGCGCATCGGTTTTGCCGCGTGGATGCGCGATGGCTACTGGCGACCCTGGCGGGTCGAGCGGCCCGTGGCGATCGATGTACCGGCACCGCCGCCTCCGGTGGAGTGATGGCGAGCGTTCGCGAATTGCTGCACGCGGCGGCGGCACGTGGCGATGTCGAAGCGCGGCACGAGGCCGAGATCCTGCTCGGCCATGTGCTGCAGCGCGAGCGCGCATGGCTGTTCACGCACGCCGATTTCGTTCCCGATCAAGCAGAAGTTGATAAATATAATGAACTGATGGAGGAGCGCCAGCGTGGCGAGCCGATCGCTTACCTGGTCGGCCATCGCGGCTTCTGGACACTCGATCTGCTGGTGACGCCGGACGTGCTGATCCCGCGCGCCGAAACCGAGCTGCTGGTCGAACTTGCGCTGGCCCGCATCCCGCTCGGTGTCGAATTCCGCATTGCCGACCTGGGCACCGGCTCGGGTGCCATCGCGCTGGCCATTGCCGGTGATCGCCCGCATGCGCGCGTGCTGGCCACTGATGCGAGCCGTGCCGCGCTGGCCGTCGCCACCGCCAACGCAAAGCGGCTGGGCATCGACAATGTCGAGTTTGCCGAGGGTGACTGGTGCGCGGCGCTGGGTTCGCGGACCTTCGACATGATTGTCTCCAATCCACCGTACATCGCCGCCACCGATGCGCATCTCGGGCAGGGCGACCTGCGCTTCGAGCCGCCTGCGGCGCTCGCCTCAGGCGTCGATGGCCTCGATGCGATCCGGCAGATCATCGACGCCGCCCCGCGCCATCTCGCCGGCGGGGGCTGGCTGCTGCTCGAACATGGCCATGACCAGGGTGCTGCGGTGCGCGACCTGCTTGAGCAGCACGGATTCAAGGCCACGCAAACCTGGCAGGATCTTGCCGATCTCGATCGCATCAGCGGCGCTCATCGCCCCTGAGGATCGCGCCGCATCACGCGCAACGCACGCCCATCACGGCCACCCGGCGCTCGGCGCATTTGCCTTCGATGGCCGAAAGCAGGCTCAGGTATTCGGCTTCCTCGCGGCAGGAAATCTGCATCGCGACACTGTGCCAGATCGGGCCGCTAGGGGCTGTGGTGCCATGTTTTTCACGGATGCGCGCAAGCACCATGTCCACGGCCTCGCGCGCCCGCTGCGCAATTTGATCCACCGAGGATTTCTTCTCGCGGTCACCAAACAGGATTGTCACGTTCATCGGCAATCTCCGCATCAATCATCCCGGGCTGGAGTGTCCCTGATGACAGATGAACGAAGCGGATACGGCCGCAATGGATGATCGCGCAGCCCGCCGCGCCCGATTTGCCCGGGCCCCGCAACCCCATCTTCCGGCGTCGCCGAAGAACCAGAAGCATCGCGTCTGGAGCCTGCTGCTGCGAAGCAGGGCAGGTTGCGTGACGCCCATGGCGCGCCGCACATGCAACTCTCTGACCTGCTGCTGTGTGAAGAAACTTTGAATGAATCGCCAAGCCGCAGCGAAGATTCAGCAACGCCTTACTCGGCATGCCTGCAGCGCGCCAGGCGCTTGGCAAACTCCAGCAGCGCCGGCTCCACGGCCGAGTTGGCAAAGCCTTTCACCTGATCGAGTTTGGCTGTGCCATCGGCGAGCAGATGCAAGCCGACATGCGCCACCGGCCGCGGCCGATTGCCGGCGCGTATCGAATAAATGATGTAGGTGCGACTGGCGCAGCCCTCGACATAGGTATGCAGGCAGGTGCGCATGGTCTCGCCCTCCTGCCACAGCGTCGTGCTGTCGCGCAGCGGCACCACATCGAAACCACGCCAGCGCAGGCCATCGATGCCGTGCGCCCAATCGACCTTGTGCACGGTCTGGCGCTTCTTCTCGCACCAGGCGAGGTAGCGCGCATGAAACCAGCGCCATGGCGCGCGCTGCTGATTGCTGTCGAAGACCGGTTTCGTGCGCGCTATCCAGCCGAGCACCGGCGTCAATTCGTGCTCGAGATAGGCATCCAGTTCGCCGAGCGGCAGCGTGCGCCGAACTTGCGCAATCGCCCCGCGCACCAGGCCAAGCGGCAATGCGGCCACATCGAGTGTTTCCACGTACCAGTGCCGCGCAAACAAGGCGCGCACGAAGCAGGCCGGCATTGGCTCGGTCGCCTGCGCGCGTTGCAGCAGGCGCAGGTAGGCGATCAGATTTTCCCAGGTATTGCCAGGATTGGTGCCCATGCCGTTGAACGGTCGATACACCGCACGCGAGCCGCGACACAGCAGCTTCCATCCCGCTGTGGTCACGCCGCTCTCGGCAAGCCGTCGCCGCAACATGTGGAAATCATCGCGAACTCCGATCAGTTTCAGGCTCACGGCGAAGCCCCACAGTGGCGCCAGTCGTGGCGCTTCCTCGGCGCGCTGGCGCAGCAGGTCGGCATGTCGCCATGCCCAGATGTAGTGGCCGCTGCGCACGCCCCGACCGCGCCACAGGCCGATCGTGCAGGTGCGTAGATCGTGCAGCACGCGGCGATCGGTCGGGTAGGCCTCGCGGATATGCGCGCGCACATGATCGAGCAGGCACGATTGCCGCGCGATCTGCTTGACCACCTCGGTCAGCCAGGTGAACGCCGGATTCTCGATGTCCTCATGCGCCCATGCCCATCCCAACGCGGTGCGCAGATCCTGGCGCAGGCGGTAGGCGAAGGGCAGGCACCAGTCGTCCGAAGGCAACGGCGCGAGGAGATCCGCCTGCGCATAACGCACGCACACGTAGTCCGAAACATGGCGTTGCGACACGGTGATGAAGCGCTGTTGCCAGTCGAAGTTGAGGCGGAACGCACCGAGCACCTCGACGACGCAGTAACCCGCGCCATGCTCGATGCGGGTCGGATTCGCGAATGCCGCATACAGCAGGGCGCGCGCCCGCATCGCGAGTGGCAGCAGGGTATGCCGCCATTCGCCGAGCCGCTGCGGCAAGGGTGGAAACATCGCCACATCGAATGCGCGTCCCGACGGCCGTTGCCGTTTCAGGGCCAGCAAGGCCGCCCGCGGCCAGTTGCGCATCGCCATCGCGTACTCCAGCAAGGCGCGTGCACGATCGCGTACTGCGACCAACGCACCGGATTCCGCACCCAGGGCGTCGACCTGATCACGCCAACGCCGCAGCCGCCCCGGCGTGCCGAGCCAGAGCACCAGCCCCGGATCGATCAACGCGCCATCGCACAGATGCTGCGCATAGCCACGCCGATGACTGCCCGGCACCCGCGCCGCAGCCAGCAGCGCATCCACGCGCTTGCGCACCGCCAGCGCATCGAGCCAATCGTCCATCGGCGCACCCGCCGGCGAAAACAGACTGGCCTGTTCGGGATCGGGTTCGGGCAGGCAAGGCGGATCGAGCTGGAATGCCGGAGGATCGCGCCAGACCCAGCGATTGGAGTGTCCGCAAAAGTGGGCAACCCGAGATCCCTGCTGCCCCGAAGTTGAACCGACCGAATCGACAGCAGCAGACATGGCGCGCTCACGTTGGGGGCGAGTGCGTGTTATGGGACATGGCGGTCTCAGGGCATGCGACACGGGGAGTTCACCTGCACGTCCGATGGCATTGGGTAGACTCCCGTAAATGACGACCGAGTTCGAGTTGCTGAAAATCGTATCGGGTGGACAGACTGGTGCGGACAGGGCCGCACTGGATTGGGCAATCGCGCGTGGACTTGCCCATGGTGGTTGGTGCCCGAACGGGCGCAAGGCTGAAGACGGAGTCATGGATCCTCGTTACCAACTGATTGAAACTCAGTCGGCCAACTACCGAAGCCGCACAATCGCCAATGTCCGCGACAGCGACGCGACGCTGATTCCCAACCTCGGCCCTTTGGAGGGCGGAACCCTGGAAACCCTGCGAATTGCCGAGCGTACCGGCCGCGAGTTCCGGCTGATCCAATTGGATGGCTTTTCGGATAATGAGGGGGGCGGAGATTTTTCTCTCCTGGTTGCGGCAATCCCGCGTTGACGTCTTGAACGTGGCTGGCCCACGCGAAAGGAAGCGGCCTGGAATGTACGGCGCAACCCGAATGGCGCTGGATCGATTGTCTAGCCGGTTGTCGCCTCGACTTGATCGATTCGGCTAGTCTTGCACGTTAGCCAGCCCCCGGCGAACCGGGAGCGATTCGGCTTGGAGCATCCAACAGGAGCTGAGCGTGAAATTTTGGCTTGGTGTGACTGACAACCAGTGGTTCAACTATGTCTCGTCACATGGTTTGGACGAAGTCAATTTTTGGCAACCAAGCGCTACACCTCCTTTCAAGGACGCCCACTTAGGGATGCCGTTCCTGTTCAAGTTGAAGAGGCCGCACCATCACATAGCTGGTGGCGGCTTCTTCGTAACTTACACCAGGCTCCCCATATCTCTCGCATGGGAGATTTTCGGCGACAAGAATGGTGCTGGATCGCTCGAGGAGTTGATTGCAATGCTTGGGCCATTGACAAGCGATCGTGGAAACATCGGCGAAATCGGATGCACCGTTCTAGCCAATCCGTTTTTCCTCCCGCGAGATCATTGGATATCCGATCCGGCAGGTTGGTCGGGAAATATTGTTCGAGGAAAAATGTACGATTCTGCCATCGAAGATGGCGCATCTATATGGGCTGCATTGCAGATTGCGCTTTCAGGAAGTCAAGCAGCGTTTTCGAAGGACCAGCGCATTCCTTGGGATATAAGCGAACATCACGCTAAGTACGGCAATGGAAGTATTGTCAAGCCGCGACTCGGACAGTCGTCCTTTCGTGTGTTGGTGACGGATGCGTATAAGCGACGGTGCGCAATAACCGGAGAGACGACACTGGTTGCACTGGAGGCGGCACACATCGTCCCATACTCGAAAGAAGGCTGTCATGACGTGCAAAACGGATTATTGCTGCGCGCAGATTTCCATCGACTTTTTGACGCCGGGTTGGTTAGTGTTGACCTGCCCCCATTCCTAGGGCCATCTGCTACTTCGTAGAGTCCTGGGTTGCGAGCTTATCGCTCGCGGGTTTGGTTGCAATGGTTCCATCCGCTCGAATGGTCGCTGCGAACTCGGCCGGT
>Ga0172380_10004000_pt1 | contig 19477 bp, 11 predicted proteins | sample Leawe162metaG_FD_119747 | JGI IMG/M metagenome (GOLD analysis project Ga0172380, IMG submission 119747) | Leachate microbial communities from a municipal landfill in Southern Ontario, Canada - Leachate well 162 metaG | ecosystem: Engineered > Solid waste > Landfill > Unclassified | place... | reverse complement strand
TCAATAGATTTTACGACAGCAGGTGGCACTGGGATACCTACTGTAACTACTGGTTCAGCCACTAATCCCACATCAAGTACAATAACCTTACAAGGTATCGTAACGGATATGGGTGGTTATACTACTGTAAATCTTTACTTTGATTACGGTGTTACTATTGCTTATGGGGATAATATTACCGCTACCGTACCTACGGCAACTGCAATAGGAGCTTTCTCTGTTAAATTAACGGGTCTACAAATGAAAACCACCTATCACTTCAGGGCGAAAATAGGTTATATGGTAGCGGGAGTAGAGGTTTTCGCTTATGGCTCTGATGGTACTTTTACAACTACTATAACAAGCGGAACAGATGGCGGTGGTCAACCTTTACCTAATCTTATATCACAGATATTCAATGGAGGAGTATTTAGTTCCTTTCTTGAAAGTAATGATTTATTATTTATAGCGGAAATTGCTAATACTTATGCAGATAACACTACTAATAAATATTATCCTAACGGCAACATTTCTAAATTATTTGTATTACAGTTAGTCAATACCGATGGCAGTACGGTTTTAGCCCAAGTACCCTTGAGAGATTGGGGCTTAAAACCCATTTCTATATACATGAATGCCTCAACATCAAGTAATATGACTTTGGGCGAAAATTATATATTAAGACTACACGCTTTATTCACTGCCTCACCACCTACCGATGTAGATTATACACTTCAGGATGACGATTGGTATGGTAATGATATGAACTCCCTTGATTTCTGGTGTGTATCAGTAGCAGGAGAGATGAATACCTACTATAGTTTATGGGGCAAAACGGGTTCAATGCTCACTAATACCATAGATAAAGGGGCAATCATCAGTCAGGATGGTACGGGATACTTCGTTGAGGGAATTCCCGAAATAGATTATGTCAGACCCGATTTATTCTATGCGGTTTCCTCTAAACCTATCTTTACTACAGGAACAGGCACAAACGCTTTTGCGGCAAACCATATCTGGACTTCACAGGTAGGTACAAAAATTGCCGCAGACTTTACAACATTCGGGGGATTGTTTGATGTAAACGGCTCAGAAATGATGGGATGGCTAATTGGTCTGATTATCATATTTATCGTGATATTCTGTGTATCGCAGGGAAGCGGTGCTTTGGGCGGTCTTGTGCTGTGCGTTCCTTTCCTGATTGCGGGCAATCTATTGGGTGCTATAGGTATACAGATAACGGTAGTCGGCTGTATTCTTTGCTCATTTTTCTTTATAAGGCAGTTTATAATTAAAACGCTATGAAAAGATTTATACGTGGTTTTGTATTATTACTCATAATCTTGATTGCCTCTGTACCTGTTTTAGCCGCACCAGGGGATGTATCGGGTGTTACCGCTATACCTACGGATGATGAAGTTTCCTTAACATGGATTCGTGGCTCATCGTCAAATACTACAATAATAAGATATCTAAAGACAAACTATCCCACAGACCCAACAGGTGCTACCGATGCCAGTGTTTCCGCTTATTCAGGTGTCTTGTTCTTTCATACCGAAACAGGACTGACAGGCGGTACGACCTACTTCTTTACATTATGGGCTTATGACGGAACAGACTATAGTGCCAATGCCACTGCCGCACATATGATGGTCACAACTTACGGTACGGTAAGCGAGGGCGATTCTTTCCCCTCACCAACTTTCCCTGCTTCTTTTAATCAGACCGCCGATTCTTCAGGATGGTTTAATAAGTTACAGCCTTTTACAGGTGCGATAGATTATTTTGCTACCGATTGGGCAATGAATAAAGATATTGCAATGAGCTTGGCGGTATGCGTGGTTATCGTGGTGCTCTCCGTTATCTTATATGTAAGATGGAAGAACATTTTTGCCGCCTATGGCTTGTCTTTTATCTTAGTATTAGGGGCAACCCAGTTGACTTTACTGCCTTTTTGGGCGATATTTGTTATGCTTGGTTTCGGCTTGGGAATATGGGGCATAGAACGAGCATATCAATAAAATGGAGTATATTTAATTAAATGAAAACTTCATGGATTATCGGTGTTATGATGCTCTACATATCTATTTTCTTCTATGGCAGTATAATGACAAATGCAAATACTTTAAGTGGCGAAATGGGGCATATATTTAATTTAGCACAACCTACTGGTCTTGACTTGAGCAATCTCATAACTGCGGCGTATTCAGTTTCGACTGAGGTTTGGTACTATATGGTAATATTTATTGAAGCTATATTTTTGTGGTTTCCAGGGCTATGGACAGGCAACTGGTTCTTTGTATGGCTATTTTTATGTGTACCTATTTGCATAGGTATGATATTTGGTATTATTACTATGTTAAGGGGGTCAAGTAGCGTGTAGATGCCTCAACTATTAATGGCTCTTATAATTGCTCTCGTATTTGCGATGTTCGGCTTGTTATTTTTCCCTAGCCTGCATACGATGTTGCTTGGAATTGATACTACGGGCATGGGATATTTATTAACGGCAGGGATTACCTCTATGCCTTATGTCGTGGTATTCGCTATCGTATATGGTGTAATCCTGATAATCAGCAACCGTAATAATAAAATCTAGGTGTGAAAATATTTGGATGCGTTAGAATATTTTAAATCTCAAGAATTGAAATCGCCCGATGCTCCGAAGCCTTTGGTCTATACGGGTGCTCCCAATGTCAGCACACCCATAGGTTATTCTCAACCTATGATGGGCGACCAAACACTAGAGCAGTTTCAACAAGATAATGTGCAACTTCAAGACGGTTCGTGGGTTACAAAGGAAGAATACGATAAACTATCCGAGGAAGACAAGGCTTATATTCTGGCGAATGGTATAGAAGCCTATAATAAATACAAACAGGAACAACTTGAGATATTTGAGGCGGCTCACGTTAAACTCAATGATGAGTCATGGGTATCGAAAGAAGAATATGATAAATTAAGCGAAGAAGATAAAGCCTACTTAATGCAAAACGGTATTGAGGCGTTCAATACCTATAAGAATACACAACTTACGGAATTCAAAACTACTCACATTCAACTTGGTGATGAATCATGGGTTTCTAAAGAAGAATTCGATAAACTTTCCGAGGAAGATAAAGCCTATTTAACCGCTAATGGGATTGAGGCTTTCAACATCTACAGACAGGCACAATTACAAGAGTTTGAATCTACTCATGTGAAATTAAATGACGGTACATGGGTAACGAAAACAGAATACGACAAACTCTCTGAAGAAGATAAGTTATATCTGATAAATAATGGCGTTACCTCTTACACCGCTATGGTAACGGAACGGTATAATACCGCTAAATCAACACTACAGAATTTTATCAATCCAGACGGAACTCTTAGATTGAATGAAGCGGTTAATGCAGGGATAACGGATTTAAGCGTATATAAGAATGCGGGCTATAACGTAACACAGATAGATGTTGATAATATTAAAAATATACCGCAATATGAAGAACCGACACCATTACCAACTCCGATTGAACCTCATCCATTTGACCCGACATACGGGAATTACGTATTAACCAAGCCTGATGAAAATGACCCTACTACTTGGATATTTACCGACCCGATGACAGGCGAGCAGTATGATTATAACGGGAATTACATTGGGAGTATTCCGCCACCAACCCCACCAGCAAATCAGCCGACTGTTGTATCGCCAACGGAAGTCGCACCTATTCCAGAGACAGAAGCACATCCGTTTGACCCGACATTCGGTAATTATGATTATGACTCTGAAACTGGAATTTATACCGACCCGATTACAGGGGAACAGTATGATACTAACGGGAAATATCTAGGTAATGTTGCCCCACAAACACTGCCGAATTATACTCCGCAGTTAGTTAATATTTCACCGACAGCACCTAATGTAGTAGAGGCTTATAATCCCGATAATAATATGGGGCTTACTACCGCACCGTCTTACGGGGCAATAGACATATCTTCGGGAATGATTTGGGATGGCACAAAATGGATAACCTCTGCCGAAGCAAAAGAGAGAGGGATAGAGTCAAGGGGATATTATGACCCGATGCAACGCAGTGAAGGTGGTCAATTAACGGGCGGAAATTACATAATCTCAAACGGTATTTTAATCCCGACTACTTTCGACCCGACTAAAATTGCCCCAAGCAATATTACGATAGAAGGCGATTTAGGAACAGGTTATGTCATAAAAATAGACGGGAATGTTTTGAGTACCCAAGGTATGACACCCGACCAGGTTACCAGATGGATAGCAGACATGGGCGGAAATCAAATGGCAATTATGCAGTGGGTAATGACCGATGTAGGTATGAGAGGCGGTATGGCGGGTGCGGATAATCTTGCTTTAAAGGCTTCGGAAACTTATCAGTATCTAACAAATACCTATAATAACTCAACAGGGCAATTACAATATCAGACTGGCGTTACTCTAGGACTGTTTAAAGATACCGATATACCGATATTTAATGACGAAGGGAAAATATCAGGGATAATTACATCGGAAATGCAGAAAGATATGTCCTCAGAAATACTAGACATATTAAGGTCGGCAGACAGAAACAGTATTGACTCAGTCAATAAAGCCATAGAAATCGCCAATAACTTATATAAAGGCAACGAAATCAACATGGATGATATGTCTTTCCTTGTTGATGTTTTAGGGCAAGAAAAAGCCGACCAGTGGGTTGCCAATATTAGGGCGAAACTTGCAGAACAACAGGCTATCGCAGATTATAACAACGATTTAGTTACCACTCTTTCAACGAGTATATATAATGATATTTCTAACGGCAGAGAGCCTAACTTCCAATATGTAGCACTCTTAAAGACTCTCTTAGGTGAAGAAGGGGAAAAGATTGTCAATGAGTGGATAGATAAAATTACCACTCAGGGCATTAAAATAAAGGCATTATCGAGTAGTATATTAAACGCTATAGAAAACAGTGGTAAGGCAAATCCCGATGATGTGGCGGAATTAGAGAAATTATTAGACCCACAGGCGGTTGCGGAATGGATAGATAATTTAAAATCCGATAAATTTACTAAGGGATTAAAAGGCACTACACTACAGCAAGCCTCACAAAATATTTCACAGGTACTTGCCGAAAATCCTGATGCAGAACTGGATGCCAATGATGTTTCGGGTCTTATATGGGGAATGGGGCAAGATGAGGCTAATGATTGGATAGAAAAAGTAAGGCAACAGAACAGGGATATAAATATACTATCCGAGAAAATACAGAACGATATTTGGAACGGTAAAGCACCTAATCCCGAAGATGTTGCTCAATTGTCTGATTTAGTTACACCTCAAACCGCACAGGCTTGGATAACTACATTATCAGATAAACAAAAAGGTTTTGCAGATAGTCTAAAAGCCTTACCTCAAGAATTACAGGATGCCTATGCTATGGGCGGAATGGAAGGGTATCTACAGGCGGTAGATGCTTACAATAAAAATCTTGAGGAAAATTTCACCATAGTAGGGCGAGATGGAAACGGGAATCCTTTATATCTATCCAATACTGAACATGTCGCATTAATGGATAGGTTATCCAAAGACCCTGATGGGTTTAATATTTATCAAGAAAGAGGGCTTCAGGGATATTATCAATATGTAGTAGATAGAGAGAAATTACTTGGGGAATACGGAATAATACAAGATGGTAAAATCAATATAAATAATCTCACTAATAGTGTCAAAGGTGGGCTTGTAACTGCGAGTTTTGTGGCAGGTGGTACAGGATTATCGGTAGATGATATTAATAAAACAGTTAATGCTGTAGATAAACTTAGACTTGATGGCTATATGTCTATGGATGGTAGTTCCATAAATGTCTATAAAATTATTATGGATGGTGGCAAAGATATAAATTACGCCAAGGCATTACTTGGTGAGGATATAATTAATCAATACGAAGCTGACATTCAAAACCAATATTCTGCACAAAGAAGCCTAACTTATAGCCTATTACCCTTTGCGACTAACAATATTGAATTGAGTTCTTTGGGTGTTGAACCAAAACTTACCGATTTAAAACTTACTAATCAAGGCTTAACTAATTTCCTTGTGGCAAATAATAACTCTCAAGAAGCACGACAAAAGTTAAAAGATGCAGGATTTACCGAAGAAGACATAAAAGATGTCTCTATAAAAGCCCAAACAACTATTGATTCTTTAAATAATATTCAAACAAAATTAAATAATAAAACATTGGCTCGCACAGAACATGAAGCATTAACAAATGCTATGAAACTCAATGGTGCGGAGTTAGAGTTTAAAGGTGGTATTTATTACGCAAACGGTCAGGAATTACCGCAGAATGTTTATGACTATTTAGACCGCACAATTCAAATATGGAATACCTTATCGGATGAACAAAAGGCTTTAGTATCGCAGACATACGATGCTGATGAATTTAAGGGTAATCCATTTGCTGAGTTTATTAATACTACTAATATAGCGTCTGCAAATAATATTCCTTTACAGTTAATCACATCACCTATATCAATAATTGGTACTCCCATAGCTAAAGTTACAACAGGGCAAAATACTACACCTTTGGAATGGGCTGAAGCGGGTGCTATGGCAGTTATTATCGCCTTGAGTTTGGGTGGCGGTGTTGTACTGGGAACTGCCAGAGGTGCGGTAGTAGCCAGTGGGGATATTATAGGTGGATTAGGTAGTAAAGTCGGGTTAGGAACAGCAGGGAAAGTAATAACTTACGGATTAGAAACTGGTGCAACTAGCATATTTGTTGCACCTACTATTCCTGTAATACTAGACCCGAAAACATCGGCGTTAGATAGAAATGTGGCGATTGCCTTTGATGTATTAATGATAGGCGGTTTATTGTTAGGGGGTCATAGCCTTGCTAAATCCATTACCGAAAGTGTTAAAAAAGGAAAGGCTATCCCTGTTAATATCGCTAAAGAAGCAGAAACACAAAACAAAATATTAAATACTGTTATTCAGGCAAATAAGGATTTCATTAGTAAGGAATTAATTAAAGACCCTATACAGGCACAAAAACTAGAGATTGCCTATAATAACATGGCAAAAGCCATAGATGATTATTCTAAAACTTCACTAGAGTTAAAGCAAACACAAAAAGCTATAAGTGATATAGAGTTTGCTAAAAATCCAGCAGAATTAGACCTGCTTAATAAATTAAAAGCGAAAGCAGATGATTTAACCATAAAGTTAAATGGGTTACAAAAACCCTTGGATAGTTCAGTAAAATATTATAATGATTTGTTGGGCAAAAATTTAATCGGTGCACCACCAGAAGTAATTTCCGCATTAGATGAAATGCCTAAAACAATCAGGACACAAGTAGATGCCGTAACAACTGAAATAGTAGCACCAAGAAATATGGAATCTATAGCTAGAGATATTACTGATGTATCAAATCAAAAGGATTATATCAGTGATTATCTAAAGAATAATAAAGTTACCACACAAGAACTGATGGATTACAATAGAATATTAGACGACTTACAATCGCAACTTGCTTCGTTAGAGAAAGAGTCAAGATTAAAATTCTTGGAAACTGGTGAAATAATAAAAACCACAGAAGGCGGATATGAGATAGAAGCCAAATCATTACAACAAAGATTGCTTGATATAAATAAAGATATTGAAACATTAAAGAAAACATCAACCTCTACATTAAATCCACCGTTAGAAATGGCAATCGGTAAGGTTACTATAGAAAGGGATATATTTGAGGGGATTCAACGGACTACCGAGACAGTAGATAAAACTGGTAGAAAAAGTTATGGTTATATCCTAGAACAGTTAAATCAAAATCTTAATGATTTAATAAAAATATTAGATGATTCGGGGTTGCCTAAAGAAAGGTATGTCGATGTTATCTTGGATTTCTCTAAAGGTATAAGACTGAAAGACGTAAAACTCTTGAATTCAGCTATTGCTAAATTACAACTAGAGGCAGGGAAATTACCACCGCAAGCAAAATTACTTACAGACGCTAAAATAAAATTATTAGGTACTTACGCTGATGATGTTTTGAGCCGTTTTAAGGGTGTTGATACTTTTACAAATCCCATAAAAAGTAGTACGGGTGATATATTCAGGGCTGTTAAAGATGTTGACTACGACAGAATAATTAATGAAAACATTAAAGCACAAGCCGAGAGAATAGTTTACGATAGGATTAGTAAATTAGTTGAAAGATTACCGTCTAATATAGGTAGGCGGAAGATGGCAGAGATATTGGATTATCTTAAAAAAACAACTTATGATGATAAATATTTTACGGAAAATTATGGTGGGAAATATAAGAATTTAGACGAATTCTTGGATATAGAGAAAATAGAGGCTGAACTGAGGGAAGAATTAAAAAGACGCAAAGAAATAGAGGAAATGAAAGCGGATATAGCTTCGCATGAGGCAGAAAAGGCTAACGCTGATAGATTTAAGGATAGTGTTAGTAATCCTGATTTGAAAAAGAAGTTGGAAGATTACTCCAATAACTTTAAAAAAATAATAGAAGAAAAGAAGAAACAAGTACAAACAGCCGAAGCCAATAAGACAATACAAACAATTAGGGTTATTACACCTGAAGAAGAAGCAAATTTACCTAAACCAACCGTTATGGAAAAGGCTGGAGAATTATCTAAAGTAGAAGAAAAAGAGAAAACATTACAAGAAAAATTAGATGAGGCTAAGGCTAAAGAAGAAGCAGAAAGAAAAGTAAAGGAAGCCAAGAGAAAATTAGAAGAAGAAAAAGCCGCTACGGAAAACCATGAGGATATAAGAAAGAAATATGGTCTATCATCTAGTTATATTCCGAGAAGATGGGAAGAAACTCCTGTTACAGTACAGCCAAAGACGACCTTTACACCTAGTGAAACTCCGTCTACTGAACCGAGTATAACTCCATTAATAATACCTGAACCAGAAGTAGAACCTACGGAAGTTCCTTCTACTGAACCCGTACCTACCAGAGAACCTAATCCATTTGAAATTCCCGATAACCCCTTTGATTTTCCAGAGGTTATACCTACGACTACACCTGTTACTACCCCTGAAACAGAGCCAGTAGAAATACCCGCCGAAAAACCATCACCCAAAGAAACTCCCGTAGAAATTCCTACGGTAACACCAATTAAAACACCAGAGGGGATACCTGCTGAATCTCCAGTAGTAACTCCAGTAGAAACACCAATAGAGTTACCCGCAGAAACGCCGATTGAAACCCCAGTAGTTACTCCTATAGAGTCTCCTGTAGAAACACCTATTGTAACTCCTGAGATTACACCAATAGAAGTAACCGCAGAAGTACCGCTAGAGATTCCTGTTGTCAGTGAGGAAATAGAAACAAAAACTCCTACTGAAGTTATTACAGAGACTACTACTGAGAATAAAGTAATTGAAGAAACAGTTAAAAAACTACCGAAACCGCCTTTTATTATGCCTACTATTGAGGAAGGCGGCTTACCCAAGGATAAACAAGGACTAAAAGGCACTTTCCAGTGGCGGCAAGGAATTTACTATGAAGTCATTCCGCCACCATATGATAAAATATACCATTTAACACGACCTCTACCTGGGACTACGAAATTTGCAACTGGTCGTGGGAGTGCATATAAAACACTTGAATGTCTCTATGGCAAGCCCGAAAAAGATGTTGATTTGGATTTAGGATGGGCAAAAGTTTCTATAAAAACTAAAGGCGGTCAATTACATATGTCCTTTGGCGGTGGTAAGGAAGCTATAGAATCAAGATGGGCAGGAGAAAAAGCCAGAGATATAGAACGTAATATAGATAAAGGCATAGAACCTTATGAGGAATTAAAAGAAAGAGTTGAAGCACTAGAAAGTGGCGGTGCTCCACCTGTTCCACCCGAAGAACCACCTATTACTGCGGTTAGCCCTGAAGAACCCGAAGAAATAGCGTCTAGCATAGAACCGCAAGAAGAAGTTAAAGAAGGATATGTACGTCTTTATAGAGTAGAAAGAAAAGGTGAACATAGAACTAATTTACCTTTTGGGACACCTGAAGAACTAAGCGGGCGTTGGTTTACTGATGACCCCGAATTAGCCAGTTGGTATTATGAAAGATTACCTGCTGGTAGAAATTTGATGTTTGTAGATGTTCCAATCGAAGTAGCAGAAAAAAATAAAATAGTTAATTTACCTGCTACTCACAAAGCACAGATTTCTAAATCGCCAAATAAGGAATATATATTACCGCAAGAGTTAGTTGATAAATCCAAAAAGATGAGTGCTTACAATTTACCGATAGAAACACCTGAAGAAGAAATTACCGAAGAATCAGAAATTGATAATCTATTTAAAGGGCAAGAAAACTTGTGGGAAGGAACAGCAAGATATAAAAATCTATCAGACCACGAAAAAGACTCTTATGATTTTAGTGAAATTCCAGAGGGAGAAATTAGTGAGAAAATTCCAAGAGGTTTAAGTAAGAAACAAGAACCCCCAAGAGGCTTACAGAAAATGGAATTGCCCCAATATAAAAGTGGTAGAATAAAGGTCTATTTAGTAAATGGGGATTATGTAAGAAGCGTAATGAGCAAAGAAAATCCAGAGGCGATTGATTTTACCCAAGGGAACAATTTCATGGTGGGAAGCTACGTTCCTAATTTGGAGATATGGATTGATAAGGCTAACTCATTAACAGATAGAAAAGCAACCTTATTACATGAATTTAGGGAAGTCCGTGATATGCAGGAAGGTACGGAATATGAGGATGCTCACAGTGATGCCGCTAACCCACTAGAATTGGAAGCAAGACATAATGTAAGTAAATTAGATGAGATGCTTAAAGATGAGATAAGCCGAGCCTATGTTTCGCCCAAGAAAAAACAGAGAATCAAGATACCTGATGAAAACGGTAATGAGGAAGAATATATTCCAGTATCTTATTTAAGAAGGGTGGGCGGAAAACCCAAGATAGTAGAAGATAATAAAGATAGAATCGCCACACGGTATTATTTAGGGAAACCGATTAAACCTGTAATTGAGGATGTAAATTTATAAAAAGGCTATTGACAAAGAGGTGAAAATGTAGTAGTTTAATCAAAATACAATATATATTAATATACTATGAAATCTATATTATTGACCCTAGATGATGATGTGAAGCAAGCCCTGAAAGCGGAAGCTGATAAATTGGGCATGAAACTTGTGACTTATATACGTATGATACTTATTAAAAGTCTTAAAACCAAACAAGGGGGATATTAAAGTTGAGTGCGGAAAATGTAATTTTAGTATTTGCTGTGTTATTTGTCTGTTTTATATGGTACTCCATTAATAATCTCAAGAATAAAGTATTGGTGATTTATACCCGTAATACAGGACAGGAAATATCCAAGTTAGTAAGGCTTCAAGACCGCTACGTAGATTTCGATAATAAACAGTTTACCTTAGTACCCGACAGACATAGATTACATTGGAAATCAGTTTTAGGATTATTCGGTACATGGATAATTTGCTATCATATTTACTGGTATTCACGTTATCCGTCAGACCCACGCAGATTTGAAGTAACAGTGGATAGTCCCTCCGCCGCACATTATATGAATGAGGAGCAATCCTATACCGCTTATAATAAATCAGAAGCCGCCAGAGATACATTAAAGAAACGTGGCGGATTTATGCAGTATCTACCTTATATTATAATAGGTATAGTTTTAGTGGTCATTATATATATAGTGTGGACTCAGGGTAAAGATATGACCATTATTAAAGGTGCTTTACAAGATATAATAAACGGAACGACTTAAAGGATAAGATAAAATGGAAGATGAATTAGAACAAGAAAAACGTGATTTAGAAGAAGCTACAGAGATATTTAATGCAAGTTCTGTGGGGAAGCCCCATTTGAAAGTGGATATGCCCGCAGGTATAAGTAGCGGTAAATCATATTCAGAGAGGGAAGAAGAAACAGGGCAAGCCTCTGATTTAGTGGTGACAATGAGGAAACTTTTCCCTAAATTCCCGTACAGGAAATTAGAGGAAGTTTGTTCTGCAATTATGGTAGGTAGGATTCTCCACGATTCTATGTTGCCTAGAGTTAGATTAACCGTGAATTCCATTGTAAGGGGATGGGATGATAAAGAAGACGGAAGAATGCCGCCCTTCTCTACTATATTAAATCTTGTGACTACGGCTTATGAGATAGGATTAGGCTCAAAAGGTAGGGAAGATGCGATAGTTTTACATGGTAGTCAAGCTGAAGAAGACCGATTAGAGAAATTAGCTAATACCATGATTTAAAGTTTGAGGGATTTTCATGTCAGAGATAGATGTTGAAGAAAGATTAGAAGAAATAGAAGAACTGCAAGAGCACGAACCGATAGAGAATGCAAAGCAACCATTTACAAGTGCCAAGTTGACTATGATTGTCGGTGAGCAGGGTTCGGGTAAATCAACTATTCTGGCGGCAAAGGCAGTAGACGCTACTTATAAAGGTCTGACAAGAATTAGGGTATTTTTACCCGATAGGGGTGATGGTCAAGAGCATTACTACGATGTGAAAGCCTCACCTGCTTTAAACGAAGAAGGGAAACCGATAATAGGCTATGCCACAATCTATCTACCTAATAAAGAACCTTTTATTGCTCAAGTTCCTGTAAATGCTTATGCTATAGCTGATGGAGTGAGGATTTTTTATAACGGGCATTATTACGGAATAAGATATATGCACGTAGAAACCGCCGATATAATTCAGTATATAAATACCGCATTATTCATGGATGGCATCATCAACTATGATGAAGGCTATATAGGGGCGAGCAACAGAAGCAGTATGAGTTCGTTGGGGCAGACTATAACGGATTCTATGAACCAAATACGCAAGAGAAGGATACATTTTAATATTGCTTCACCGCAAGACGGTCAATTAGACAGAAGATTCAGATTAACCAGAACAGAACGTATTATATGTTCTTATGATGAAGTTAAGGGTGAAGTCACCGCAAAAATACAGAAGGCTAAAAAAAGAGAGAAAATAATTTCTTTTGATGCCACATTATATAGACCGTATTTTAATACTAATGAAAGATATAAACTATTGGAAAGTAAAGTAAGTAAGGCTTACCAAGAAGCTATGTAAGATGAGATTTTTTAAGAATAATAAAAAGATAGTCTGCTCAGGCTTAGTTGCTTTATTAATAGCCGTTACAGTTTTTGTGTCCTCTGCTTCTGTAGGCGTTTCTATTACTTCAAAGGGCGAATATATCTCTTTTTCTGTTAGTCAATTAGCGGTTCAAGCCGAAATTAAGAATGAATTACCTGCTAAAACTCCAGAACAAATAAAAGCAGCCGCTCTTGATGAATATAAAGGTTCAACATTAACAACTAAATCTACGAATCAATACGAAATATCCTATTCTGGAACTGGCTCTAAAATAGAAATAGGCGATTCTGCGAAATCTGCTGATTTTAGACCAGACTTAACTATATCACAGTGGAATGGCGAGGCGAGTTTTAAATTAATTGCTCCTATTGATATTGAGGGAAAATCTCAATTATCAGCATCATTTAATTCAATTAATAAATCCATTTCTGCCTCAAATGGCGAATGGATATTCGAATATAAAGCCACTGAACCAAAAGAAGGATTTAACGATTATGGCGGACTTGATATATTCATTACCGCTAAATCTAAACCACCTTCAAACAAAATTTACTTTACATATGATTCCAGTACGGTTACGCCTTATTTACAACCGTCATTAACTCAAGAATATAAAAATGGCTATTCTGAGGAATTTCAAACAGATATCAAAGTTACTGATACCGAAGTGACTAACTCAAAAACTGGAGATGTTTTAACTTCTCGCCCTGATTATGTGGTTAATTCAATCGCTTTTTACGCTGATGGAAAATCCAATTACGTAATAGGCGGAATTAATTATCAGACAGGAAAAGTCGGGCATTTGTATAGAATGCAGATTAATGGGGAATGGTGCGATTGGAGTATTGTAGGAAATTACATTGTACTAAACATACCTCAAAAAATACTTGATACAACTACATATCCTATCACCATACAACCGCTAGGAGATACGTTTGGATATACCAGTGCGGGGGGGACTGCTTTAGAAAAATATACAAATAACTTTATAGGGGGGTTATTTACATCCCCAGCAGATATTTCTACTGCTACAGTTAATTCTATTACTGCATGGGTAAAGGAAGGTTATTCGGAAACAGCCTACTTTAAGGGTATGATGGTACTCCAGTCAAATCTTAATATAGTTAGTAACGGGACTGGGAGTGCCTCATCCGCCATAACTGGAGTTATGGGTAGTCCAGCCGAAAGAACCAGTGATTTTGCAACTCCACCTACACTCTCTAATTCTACTGCATATGTTATAGGGGCAGTATGTACTGCACCAACTGGTGTTAATTTCTATGGTGATACTGTAACTGGGCAAACAAGATACCAACAAATAACAAATAGTTATTCTTCACCTTCAAACCCAACAACAGCAACTACAACGTCTAACAGGCGAGTTTCCATCTACTGTACCTATACGTCAAGTGCAAGTGTAACAGTAACCTCAATTTCTCCTGATTATGGTTCAACGTCAGGGGGGGCTTCAGTTAATATTACTGGTACTGGTTTTACTGATGCGACAGGGGCAACCATAGGGGGAGGTGCAGTAACCAGTTTTTCTGTAGTTAGTGATACTGCTATTACAGGGGTGTCACCATCTGGAACGGCTAGGGCTAAAGATGTTGTTGTTAATGCAACATCAGGTAATGGGACTCTAGTAAATGGATTCTATTACGTGCAAGCAGTTACTAATGTTTCAACGGTTGCTGAATGGAAGACTAATAGTTCTGTTCAGTCGGTACGTATTCCATTTCAAAGTAAAATATTTACAGCCTCTGGAAGAACATGGGTATTCCATTGCGTAGATAATTCGATGTATTTCACATCGTCAACAGACGGGGTAATTTGGAACGCAGCCACGTTAATTGCCTCAACTTATTTTGATTATGAATTTGCTTCGCATTGGGATGGTACTCACGTAACAATAGTTTACGCCAAACAGACTGCCAACGCTCATATGTTTTGTAGCAGAGGATCTCCGCAATCTGATGGAACAATAACATGGGATACCGTAGCTACGGATATTTACACTCCTACAAGTGGATATAGTTGTGCTGACCCTACGTTGTGTGTAAATTCCAATGGATATGCCTTTATCGGTTTCTGTATGTACGATGGTTCTAAGGGTAATCCTCGTGTTCTGAAAAATGCAGATAATGATGGTACATGGACTCAGGATACTGATACGGAATTAGATACTAGAGGTATAACAGCATCAAAACCCGAAATGGTTTCTCTCGTGGCGCTCACTTCGGGTAAAGTTTATGGCATATATGCAATAATATATGCCAGTTCCAACCAAAGAATATATGGTAAACTTTGGGATTCTGGATGGGGTGCTGAGGAAACAACCACCACTTCCTATCTCGACCAAGCATATTATGATATGTGGACAGCAATATCTATCGGTGATGATGTCCACCTAGTTTTTAATGAGGATACGACCTCAGATTTAATTTATGCAAAAAGGACTTATGGAGCTGGCACGCCCTGGGGAAACGAAGTCACAATTCAGTCAGCGACAACAGACCATACTTGTCCTGCAATTTCAACTAACGGCTCTAACTTAACAGTATTCTGGCTAAGTATCTCAACCGATATAGTATATGTAAAAAATTGTATCTCTGATTCTTGGGATGCTGACCCGATAACAGTTGCCGATGAATCGACTAACGGAATATTGGGTGCAAGCATTATAAATGTTACCCAAAATGCAACAAATGATATCTTTGGAATTGTTTATGATATTTGTGTTGCATCTCCGTATTTTACCAGGTATGCAAAGTATGGACTAAGTATTTCAAATACACCGTCTTCAAAAGACCTTGGTGTAGTTGCTGAAAACACAACCTATTATGCTTATGGTACTGCCCCCCACAATCCTGTAGTTGATGGGGATTGTACTTTTAGTATATCAAATAACGGGACTACATCTATAGATATTGATATTCATGGTCATTCATGTACTGGTGGAGTAGGTTGGACATTAAATAGTACGCCAGGGTCGGATAATATTACGATTACAACCTATACTACAGGGGATAATCCTACTACAGATGGCGTTATAGTAACTACAAGCGACCAAGAGTTTATTTCTAATTTGGCATCAGAAAACCATACTCATTGGGATTTTAAATTTCAGACGGGGCAATTTACTGATGCGGCAACTAAAACTTGAGTTATTACACTGACTGCGAGGGCTGTCACGTAAAGGTCGAAATCTTGAATACAAAAGGAGGTGAGAAAAACATGAAGCATAAAAAAAGATTAAATATTAAAGTATTAAGCGTATTAATAGCATTAACGATGGCAATTTCTCTTACCTTTGGGTTGGGTGTACCCGCAATGGCTTCGACCAATGCGGAAGTAACAATCACGGCAACGCCAGAATATCTTGCCATGACAAATAGCGAGGATAACTGGACATTGGGTATGGTAGCGGCATCCACTACATATTGGTGGACACCTACTGGTGTCGCACCTGCTGGTGCAATAGATGATGCTGAGTGTAATAGTACTCTTACTAATACAGGAACGGTTACATCGGATATAAAGATTCATGGGCATAACTTTGCCGCAGCAGCAGGGGCTTGGGCATTAGATGTTAATGGTTCACCTGCGGCAGATAACGTAACTATAAAGTATGGCTGGTCTGGACTGGGTGATGTCGGTTCTATGCAATTCCTGACTTTATCCGATACTTTTGTTACTACGTTAGCACCATCATCAGCCAATACAAGCAAATGGTTAATGAGCCTTGAAACAGGTACATTTACTGCGGGCGATGATGAAACTGGTATTGTAACATTAACTGTATTTAAGCATGTTTAAAATAGATAGAAGCGGTGCGAAGCCGTCATGAGACTGAAAGATATTAACTAGACCTCAAATTGGAGAATTTTAACGTGAGATTAAAGGTAATAAACTTAATGGCAATAGGAGTGATATTGTTGAGTAGTTGTGCTTCAGTAGCAAATACGGAAACTGATGTTATCGAAACTGTAATTGCTACTGAAACCACAACAGAAATGGTAGTGGAAACTATAACAGGAAATGTACCTACAGAAACAACAACTACCACTATACCTACTGCTACAACCACTAAAATAACTCCGATTAACGAAACAAGTATAACAACAACGTCTACGACAACCACTACCACGATGATTACTACTACTAAAAGTACACCAAATCCCGATATACCGATTAAAATAGATTTCTATGAGGAAATTAACGAATACGGGGCAGGGTCAATAGATGGGACAAAATGGTTTGCCCAAATATTTACTGCTCAAATAGATTATGTATTAACGAGTGTCAATTTATACGGTTGGTGTACTGGCTCACCGAATACGGTAAGTGTTCGTATACGGGCAATTAACGGGAACATACCTATGGGGAATGACTTGGCAGTAGGAGTAGCCGATGCTAAATTATGGGGAATTGGTGAAAGTGCAAGGGATTGGTACGAAGTAGCATTTCTCCAGTCTTTCAGATTAAATAAAAATACTCAGTACGCTTTGATAAGTAGTGCTGAAGGCGATATTAATAGTAATTTTAATTGGGTTTACATAAATTCTGGTAAGTATGAAGGCGGTAACGCCAGTATTTCTACGAATGGGGGAAAAACATTCGGTGATGGCGGAACTTTTGAGAGGGATTTTGCATTTCAGATATTTGGTAAACCCGTAGGGGTTAGTTAGGTGTTTAAACGATTAACGATAGTAAATCTGATTATAGTGAGTATATTAATGGTAGGATGTAGCCCTTCGATAGCAATAACAACACCAAAGAAATTGACTACGATTACATCGAAGGTTACGGAAACGTCTAAATCTACAACCTATATACCCGCAGTTACTTCTACCTCAGAAATAGAGGCAAGACTGATGAATGATACTTGGGTATCACCTGCCGAAGTCAATATCTCTAAGTTTTATGCGGGAGCAAGGGCGGAATGGACAATAAAAATACACAACGGCAATGATTTGCTTACACGTACCGAGAAGTATTCGGTTACAACCGAGCCGTTGGAAACTAAAGTTCCCATAAAAATCAAGAAACCACTGGCTAATGGGGATTTTAGCGGTGTTATAGTAACAAGTGATAGTTCTAAGGATAATTTAAAAGCGGTTGCGTATAATATTGCGACAAAAGAAATCACATTTACTGGTTTTGCCGCCAACATTCAGAGGATTATTACGGTACAGTATGATGCGTGGTCACAGTTCTTTGTGAAATACATGGCTTCTAATGAGGCGAGAGAAGGTTATGCTCTTGCGCCGAAAGAAGCAGAAAGTTGGGTGATTATTGAAAACCCGACTCCAATATTAGCACCGAAGGAAACTAAGGAAATCACGGTTGCTCTTGATATTCCCAAAGGTGCAGTTATACCAGATAAACAGTGGGAATTCTGGACTGTAGCGGGTGAACTTGGTACTGGTACGGTACAACTTGAGTATGCAACAAGATGGACTGTGATAATGAAATAGGGTAATGAATGCGAAGGAAATTACTGCGGTTAATAGTAATATTCGTCATAGTAATGATGAATTGTGTACCTATTATTGCCGCAGAAGTGGACAATGTATTAATTACCGCAACGCCTATGGTAACTGGGGGGATAACAGATTTCACTGTCATTTACACAAGCGATTACCAGTTGGACTTTACATGGGGATATATCCCACCTGCGGTAAATATTATGATAAGGGCAAAGTACGGGAGTTATCCTGATGATATACCGAACTCACTTACCGCACCGTCAGACGGGTATTTGATTTATTATGGAAGTGGAACAAGTGCAAATGATACGAGCGTTAATTTTGAGGAAAATACAGGAACATTATATATCAGGGCTTGGGCGCAGAGAGCAAGTGGAGTTTGGTACACAACTCCAGAAGAAGCATCACAGGAGGGCATACCTATGACATTTATATTTTTAGCTATTGTGGCTGGGGTTTTGAGCTATCTTTCCATAAAGGGAAGTAATATCGTTCTGTCTATTGTGGCAGCAGGATTTTGGTTTGCTACAATGGCAGTAATGATTTCAGAACCGCCTACAATACTGGATGTTGGCTCTACTGCTCAGGAAATTGTAATTATAGCTTTGGCGGGTGCGGGTATAGGTATATTTATTACAGGTATTATAAATTATGTGGGCAAACGCAAAGAAGCGGTAGCAGAAATACAGTATTATAAAGATGATGGTAATTTAAGTAAAAATCCGCCAAAAAGTTATCGTGCTTATATCAGGGCGAGAGAGGTCAATCCCGATGAAGAAGAATCAACGGAACAATATGTAGAGAGGATGCAGAGAGCACACAACAGGCTAAAGATGAAACCAGCAAGAAGGT